>Ga0265297_10000129_pt1 | contig 253351 bp, 243 predicted proteins | sample Munlanlwell13791_FD_192502 | JGI IMG/M metagenome (GOLD analysis project Ga0265297, IMG submission 192502) | Leachate microbial communities from a municipal landfill in Southern Ontario, Canada - Leachate well 137-91 | ecosystem: Engineered > Solid waste > Landfill > Unclassified | place...
CTGCATTGATAATGCTCCGATTGAATCTTTCTTCGGACATTTCAAAGATGATATTGATTACAGGAGCTGTAAGACATTCGAAGAATTAAAAACAATGGTCGATGAATACATGGAATATTACAACAATCAAAGACATCAATGGGATATACAAAAAATGACTCCTGTTGAATACAGAAATCATCTTTTGTTGAACGTTTAGGTGTTTTAATTCCGTGTCTACTTAATAGGGTACAGATCAGAAGCCCGGTTTTCTTTTCCTTATATTTTTTCAAAAAATTTCTGAATGAGAGCCGATTCTTAATAATAAAATCGTTATTTCTTCTTTCTTGATTTTATAAATAAGAAGAACGTCTATCTTTCAGCGCTTCCTCAATAGCATCTACACCATTATTAAAAGATTTATTGCTATTCTCTGCATTAATAATTGCTTTACGTAAAATTTCTGCCTTTCGTAAAGTAAAACCATTTTTATCTCTTGTTCCGCAAGAAAAATTTTTAGTATTTGTTATTTTAATTACTGAAATCATATTTTGTATATTTTATTCATATCCTCATTGCATTTCATCATTAATGATTTGTCAATAAAAGTACTTTACAAGATATTTTTAAGGTCTTTTAGGGATTCAATCTGCTTCCAAGAACAATTAAGTAGCTTTTCGTTATTCCCTACTGCAATTCCATGTTTCGTTATTTCAAAAGCTCCAATATCGTTATCGCCATCTCCCACAAAAATAATATCTTCAACATTAGCATTTTCTTTTTCGGCCAATTCTTTCACTTTTTCAGCTTTATATCCCTTTCCTTTTATGCATTCACTAGTAATCCTTTCTAAATCCCCAGCAGAATCAAAAGTTAAATGGCTCCCTGCATAAAAACCATCTATTCCCAATTCATTAACTATACATTCCAGGTGAATATCAATCGAACAGGAAATGAGATATATTTTGAACCCTTTATTTTTCAAATATTCTATTGTTTCTCTGGCCCCTTCTTTCAGTGTGGTAGCATAACTCCCACAGCTAGATAAATAATTCTTACTAGCCTTCCCTTCTTTTTTTAGAAAAGCAACCATTTCAGCCCAAACGTCATCGATTGATTTCTTTCTTGAAAAATAGCTATTAAAAATTTCATTAATTTCTTTTTCCATTAACTCATCTCCTTGAGTAAAAATCTCCCATGAGTTTTCTTCTACTAATGTTCCATTAACATCAAAACAAATAATTTTTTTCATATTTCTGAGATTAAAACATCTAATGCGATACTTTGGTCTATTTTACCAACTTTAATTTCTGAATCAAGTTGAGTTATTCTTGCGTAGATACCTTTTAATTCTTCTAGGTTAAAATTCTTAGCTTGATAGCTTGTTTTCCTATAAACAAAAGGGTGCATTCCTAATTGCCCAGACCCACCACTCTTAATAGATAAAATATTTCTGATTTGAGAAGCAATCATGGCCAATATGTATATGGCTGACTCCCCTTTCTCAATATGGCTTTTAATCAAATTCATTGCCTTTTTTTTGTTTTTAGCGGCAATAGCATCAACAGTATCAAAAATATTGGTTTCGTGACTGGGGCGAACTAATAAATCAACGTTCTTTTCTAAAACATCTTTAGAATAATTAACTAATTTCATAATCTCATTTTCCATCCTCCATAAATCAGAACCAACAGATTCAATCAATTTTTCTAATACGGCTTCATTGATGCTTCCTCCTTTTTCTTCAATCTCTTTTCTGACCCAATTCTTTAATTTAACTCCAGTTAACGGTTCGAATTCCTGAGCCTTACCATTCTTTTCTACAAAAGTCAGGAGCTTATCCTTTTTCAATATTTTAGATTGCTCAACAAGAAGCAAAACATTGTCTGAAGAAGCAAAAGCTTCTCCATTTTCTATTAAATCATCTTTTAATTTTGTATTAGAAAGAGGGTCTAAGACTACAACTAGCTTCTTTTCTTTAAACATTGATATTCCTAATATCTCATTTCTTAAATCATTGAAAGACGCTGTTTTCCCTTCGAGGTATCGCAAATTAAGCCCACTCTTGTGTTTCTCCTTATGTTCTTCCATTATCTCTCGTAGTTTTTCCTTCTGTCTGTATGTATCTTCGCCGTATAATAATGTAATCATCTTTTTATTTGGCATTTAGGACAAAAGAATGTTCCTCTACCTCCCTGGGTTATTCTTTGAATTGTTCCTCCGCATCTTGGACAAGCCTTGCCGTCTTTCTGATAAACCTTATTCATTCCTTGAGCTTCGCCTTTTTCTCCATATAGAGTTCTAAAGTCGGAAAAACTATCCCCTCTTAATTCAATCGCCTTTTCTAATATTTCTCTAGTTGCATTATATATGTTTTTTAAATCTTTTTCATCTAGATTTTTGATTTCTTCTTCAGGATGGATTTTAGATTTAAAAAGTATTTCTGAAGCATAAATATTACCGATGCCAGAAATAAAATTCTGGTCCATTAGCACCTGCTTTATCTTTCCTTTCTTCTTTTCGAATAATTTTTTAAAATCGCTAAAAGTAAAATTATCTTCTAGTGGTTCCGGCCCAATTTTAAGAAAGTCTTCTGATTTCTCTAGCTCTTCCCTTTTCCATAGTTCCACTTTGGCAAACTTCCTTGCATCAGATAAAGCCATTTGGCTCTCATTATCTAAAATAAAAAGAACATGAATGTAATTATTTATTGGGTCAGTTAAAAGTGGACCATCTTTTTCAGCTCTCCAATGATTCTTTTCCAATTTCCATTTTCCGAAAAGAAGATGTCCAGCAATCTTTTGATGGACTAAAAGAACATAATCATCGGATAAGTCTATTAAAATATTCTTAGCTCTTCTTCTTACTCCAACTATTTCTTTCCCGATGAGCCTTTTCTTCAAACTTTCCAAAGTTTCATTTTTAATCATGTTCTCAGTATCGGTCCAAATATCAATAAAGGTCCTGTGAAGGACCTCTTTTCTTAAATCTCTGACAATTGTTTCTACCTCTGGAAGTTCAGGCATTATCCTAAAATATTCTTTAATTTATTTACTATTTCTTGAGGAGTAAAGTGAGCTTTGACTAAGAAGTCTTTTGCTCCTAAAGCCAAACCTTTTTCAATGTCTTCTCCTTGTCCTAAGTTAGAAAGAATAACCACTGGAATATTAGCAATCTCTGGGTCTTGTTTAGCTTTCTCTAAAACTTCGAACCCATTGATGCCTGGTAAAATTAAATCTAATAAAACTACATCTGGTTTTGATTCTTTAATCATAACCAAACCAGATTCTCCGTCAGCCGCTGAAACAACTTCATAGCCTAAAGTAAGAAGTTTCTTATTCATTAACTCTCTTAAAAATTTATCGTCTTCGATTAATAGTATTTTTTTAAACATATGTTTTTCTTATATTCTAAACCTAATATACAAAATGGTCAATAACTTACTTAGCGCAATGGAAACCGAGACTAAAACTCCCTCCCCTGGGACCATCCAGAGCTGGACCGACAGTTGCAATAACAGCCAATAGTTCAATCATAGTGAAAGCTTCTGTTTTGTTTCTTGCAATTCTCATTTTAAATATTCTTCTTAATTAGTAATAGGAATAGTAAAATAAAAAGTTGTTCCTTCTCCCTCTTTTGAATCAAACCAGATTTTTCCTTTATGAGCGTCAACTATATTTCTGGTTGTATATAATCCTAGACCAGAGCCTTCGGTCTCCATTCTTATAACATTATCTCCTCTAAAGAATTTCGTAAATATTCTTTCGTGTTGGTCATCTGGTATTCCTACTCCAGTATCTTTGATTTTAAAAACTATATTGTTGTTATTTTTCTCCACTGAAATGTTAATTTTCCCTCCTTCAGGAGTATACTTTACCGCATTCTCTAAAAGATTCTGTACGGCTAATTCCATCTTCTCCTTATCAATACTAACCTGTGGCAAGGGTTCTTTTGGCTTATCAAAAGTCAACGTCATCTTTTTCATTTTCAACAGTTCTTGTGAATTATCTGTGACCACTGACACGATATCTTCTAGGTTCGCTAATTGTTGTTTGTATAGGAACCTTCCTTCTTCAATTCTTGAAACATTCAAAAGGTCGTTAATCAAAGAAATCATTCTTTCATTGCTAACATAGGTTTTCTCTAATAATTCTTTCTGTTCTGGCGTAACTTCTCCCGTATCCCCATCTAAAACCATTCTAAGTGTCCACTTAATGGCTGATAGTGGAGTTCTTAATTGATGCGCCGCAATTGAAACAAACTCTGTCTTCATTCTTTCTACTAGTTTGTCTCTTGTTACATCGTGTAAAACTATTAAAGCTCCCCCACCCTCAGCTCCCTCTTCTAAAAAAACTGTGTTAACTTCGATATCCATTCTTTTACCAATCGAGATTTCCTTTTTGACAACCTTGTTAACTCTTTTTTTCTTGCTATCAATTAGCAATTCTTCTAATTGTTTTAATTCTTCTGTGTCGAATAAGTCAGCAATGTTTTTCCCGACAATATCCGCTTCAATTTTTCTAAAAAAATCCACCACTAAAGGGCTAATAATTTCTACTTCATTTCTATTGTTTAAAAGAAGAATTCCGTCAGTAAGATTTTCAATCATTGCCATCGTTTTATTCTTTTCTCTAACTGCTTCTTTTCTAGCTTCTTCAGTATCTTCTAGAATATTCAAAAGCGCCGCCCTTACTCTTCTAAGTTCGTCTTCTTTAGTTTCTGTGAAGTTTAATAATTTGTCCTCCATTAATCTTTATTCTACCATAACTTCAAATTTTGACCAACAGTTTTTTCTTCTTCGGTAGAAATATTTTTAATTAAACTATTGAATCCAAAATCTTTAAGCATAGAAACTATTTCCTTTTCATCGTATCCGCCCCATTCACAATCTTTCATATTAACCTCGAGTGGAACATCTCTTTTTATTTCTGACAACTCTCTACTTAAAAGAGCTTTTTCTTTATCATTAACAAGTTTATCTTTAACTCCTTTGGGTAAATCAGCTTTCTCTATATTTTTATACAAGTTTTCAATGCTTCCAAACTCTTTGATTAGTTTTAAAGCTGTTTTCTCTCCTATCCCCTTAACTCCAGGAATATTATCTGAAACATCTCCGCGAAGCCCCTTGTAATCAATTAATTGCAATGGTGTTAATCCTTCATATTTCTCGCTAATCATCCTCGCATCATACATTAATCCATTCTTAACTCCTTTATTTAAGAAATACACTAAAGTGTGCTCATCAACTAATTGAAGATTGTCTAAATCTCCTGAAACAACTATATTCTCTACTTTGTCTTCCTTGCCTTTAGTTAATGAACTGGCTAATGTTCCAATCAAATCGTCCCCCTCATACCCGGCCTTTTCAAAAACAGGAACATTGAAAGTTTTTAAAACCTTCTTAACCATGGGAATCTGCGCATACAGTTCATCGGGAGCTTTCTTTCTCTGCGCCTTGTATTCAGGAAAAGCTTTCTTTCTAAAAGTTGGTTCGGGTAAATCAAAGCAAGCCACAAAGTATTTAGGCTTTAATTCTTTAAGCAATTTAAATAAGACTAAAAGGAACCCATAGACTGCATTAACTATCTCTCCGTCTTTAGTTTTTAAAGGTGGTAGAGCATGAAAAGCCCGATGAATTATTGAATTGCTGTCGATAATGACAAAGTTTTCTTTATTTTCCATACTCAATTGTTATTTCCCTATTATCTCCCTCGGTAGCTTTAAATTTTACTGAAATTAAATATTCAGGTAATACCTTTTTAATCTTTTCTGGCCACTCAATACAAACAATATTTTTAGGATTAGAAATGATTTCTTCAAAACCAAGGCTCTTTATTTCTTTCACATCTTCTATTCGATAACAATCAAGATGGTAAAAGTTCTCAAACTTAGATTTTTTAATATCGAACCTATTCATAATCACAAAAGTTGGGCTATTTATTTTTTCTTTAATTCCTAGCCCTTTAGCGAATCCTTGAAGAAAAGTTGTCTTCCCTGCTCCCAAATCTCCACTCAATCCAAAAACAATAGCTTTATCTTGAACCTCTATTGTTTCAGCTAAAGCCTGCCCAATATCCTGGGTTTCTAAGTAGCTTTCGGTTGAAAATTGAACTTGGTTTTCTTTTGCCATATTTTCTTTGATTTATTGTCGCATACTCACTGTTTTTTTGCAAAATCATACACAAATGTTTCTTAAGATTATTTATTCTTTTATTTTACTGTGATAAGATTAGATAATGATAAAATAAATAATCATAATATGAATACTAAAAAGGCATTTACCTTGATTGAACTTCTGGTTGTCATTGCAATTATTGGAATTCTTTCGGGAATTATTGCTATTTCTTTAAATGGTGCAACGAGTGCAGCCAAAGATGCAAAAAGAAAAGCTGATATCGGTACCATTAGAAAAGCTCTTCTCGCTTATTCTGTTTTAAATGGCAACACTTACCCAACCACTGACTGTAGTGTTAATAGTTCTTGTACGGTCCTGTACAACGCTCTTGTCCCAACATATTTGGCTGACCTTCCAAAAGACCCAAACACTGGAACTTATTATTCTTACACGTCTACTGGCTCTGATTTCACTGTTTCTTCGGTTCTCTCTGATTCAACCAGTTATTCATACACAGCTTCAACTGGTTTCTCTGGCGGTGGATCAACTACTAGCTGTGGTTCGACCAATGGAACCGTTTCTCTATCTACTCCCTCAACCAACCTTTGCTCCCCCTCTTCTTCTCCTGCTGTAACAGCTGATGCCTACACTGTTCTCTTACTACATATGGATGGACCTTCTTTTAGTGACCAGACAGGAAAAACAATTACTAATAATGGTGGTGTTGCTATTTCAACCAGCAATACTAAATTCGGTAATTCATCAGCTCAATTTAATGGAGGCAATTATCTATCAGCTGGTACTTCTACGGACTGGGACCTTACCGGAGCCTTTACTATTGATACTTGGGTTAAGCCAACTGTCGATGGTTACTTTTATTTAGTCGGTACTAATCCCGGGTCCAGCCAACCAGCTGTTTCAAAACCATCTTGGTATTTCTACTTAGGAACTGCTTCTAATACAGTTGATTTTGGATGGACTAATGGTTATGCCTCTTGGCCAGTTGCGGTAAGCGCTCCTGCAACTCTCGACCCAAATATCTTTTACCATGTAGCAATTACTAGAGATAGCAGCAACGATATTAGAGTTTTCGTTAATGGAGTCCAGGCTGGGTCAACTATTAATAACGCCACTTCAATGACTAATACTTCCACTCTTGGAATAGGCGGAGTTGTAAATAGTTCAAGTTTCTACGGAACAGGATATATGGATGAGGTTCGTATCTCTAAAGGCATTGCTCGTTGGACCACAAACTTTACCCCGCCTAATGCTCCATATTACTGGTGGAACTGGACCTGTGATAGCCTTCCCTGTGGGGCAAATAAGTACGCAAATTAAACAAAACCCTCTTTAAATAGAGGGTTTTTCTCTGATTGACTTTTACCCCTAAATACATTAATGTTAAGGCAAGAATATGGAAGAAATATTGGATATAAAAAACAGCATAGAAAACGGTAAAAACATCGGTATTTTAACCAAAATCAATGCAAGCGACGATGCCATAGGAGCGACCTTGGCTCTTTTTTTTGCGCTAAGAAAAATGAATAAAAAAACCTTCTTCCCTTTAGAAGAATTACCTGACAAAATATACGAACTTCTTAAAGGAAAAGAGCAGAAAAAATTCCATATTTCTTTCAAAGAAGATGTCTCTGAGGTCTATTATGAAAAAAGCGACCAAGGAATAGATTTGTATCTTACTCCTAAAAATGGTGATGTTAATAATGAAAGCTATTCGTGTAAAGTAATCTCAGGAGCTGATTCATTACTGTCTGATTCTAATTATGACATTTTAATAACTGTTGGCATCCAAGAATTTCAAGAAGTTGAAGAGCTTTGTGCTAACAGCCTTGACCAATTATATGGTTGCACGGTTATTAATATTGACACTGATTTAAATAACCAAAACTACGGAGAAATAAATCTAGTTGAAGATGGGCAATCATTATCTCAAGCTGTTGCCTGTCTATTAAAATCACTCGGGCAAGAATACATGAGTCCCGAAGTCGCTAACTATCTGCTCTACGGGTTGACTGCTACATCCAAAAACATCTACAATAAGAAAAACATCCCTACTATCAAGTGGCTGTTTAAAAAAGGTGGCACTCTTGGATTAATTTCTAAAGTTGACCCAAAGATAAAGATTCTTGAATTAGCCTTAAACAATCTAACCTTTTCTGAAGCAAAAAATGTATATGTTTCCGCTCTATCAGAAAAGGACATGTTAGATAATAAAGCGACATCAAAAGACCTTCCTTTTATTATTGAAAAGATTAAAAACTTCTTTAAAATCCCTTCCTTTCTCCTTTTGTGGGAAAGCCGAACTTCTCCCCTCTCTGTCAAAGGAATCTTTTATTCCGAGAACAAATCGGATATCATAAAGATAACGAACAATTTCAAGGGAGTTTCTAAAAATAATGGCGCGTTGTTTTTAACCGAAGAATCATCAATAAGCATTGCTAAAGATAAAGTTCTCTCCTGCTTAAAATAAACTACATGGAAACAATAACGGAAAAAATAGAAATTGAACAAGAATTAGAAGCTGAATTAGAAAAGAATCTCGTTAGCCTTCCCACCTTAAAAAAAATGGCCGAAGAGGCTTCTTTAAAAGATATTTCTCTTCTCCTTAAAGTTTTAATGTCGGGAGCAATTATTCTAGATAGCTCCGATATGCACATGGAAGCAGTTGAAAGCGGCTCAATAATTAGATTGAGAGTCGATGGAGTTTTGCAAGAAGTTGTTTCTTTTGACCCTCAAAAACACCAAAGAATAGTTTCCAGAATTAAACTTCTTTCTGGATTAAAATTAAACGTTGAAGACAAGCCACAAGATGGAAGATTTTCTATTGTTGTAAATAAGGAAGAGTCCACTGAAGAAGTTGAGGTCAGAGTCTCTACCCTTCCTACTGAATATGGAGAAACTATTGTAATGAGAGTCTTGAACCCTAAGAACTTAATCAGCTTAGAAGATTTAGGTTTGAGAAAAGATTTGTATCAGAAATTCAACGAACAATCAGAAAGACCAAATGGAATGATTATTGTTACTGGTCCAACTGGCTCTGGTAAAACAACAACTCTTTATGCTTTCTTAAAGAAAATCAGAAACCCAGAGATTAAAGTAGTTACGATTGAGGACCCAATTGAGTATCACCTTGATGGAATTTCTCAAACCCAAGTTAACCCCAAGAAGGGCTACGACTTTGCTGCGGGATTAAAATCAATTGTTAGGCAAGACCCTGATGCCATACTAGTTGGAGAAATCAGAGATTTGGAAACAGCCTCGATTGCTTTGCAAGCGGCTTTAACTGGACACTTGGTTTTGTCTACTCTTCACACTAATGATGCAGCTGGAACTATTGCTAGACTCCAAGCATTAGGAGAAAAAGCGGTTAACATTGCTCCTGCCATCAACGTGGCTATTGCCCAAAGATTGGTTAGAAAGGTTTGTCCTAAATGTGCCGAGACAGAAACAATTTCCCCTGAGCTATTTGAGATAATAAAAAAAGATCTTGAGGGAATGCCTCAAGGTGTTGATATGCCAGAACTAACTGCTGATATTAAGATTGCAAAGATAAAGGGTTGTGAGCATTGCAACTTCACTGGCTACAAAGGAAGAATCGGAATCTTTGAAGCGATGACGATTGATGATGAAATGCAAGACTTTATCTTAACTGCCCCATCAACTTCAGCTCTAGAAAAGCTAGCAATTAAAAAAGGAATGACCACAATGAAACAAGATGGATTAATAAAAATCTTACGAGGGACAACAACAATGGATGAGATAAAAAGAGTTATTGGGTAACAAAAAAACGATTCCTGAACTGGGGGTCCTTGTTAGCATTAGGGCTAAGCTAAAGAAATTCCTTGAGGAGAAACCCAGTCGAAACCAAGTTTTCCATTAACTAAAGAAATTCCCTTTCCCCCCAGTTCAATAATCGTTTTCATTTTTTAAGACCCTCATAATATAACAATTATCAAAATGTCTGTCAAGAGTTTCTCTCCACAACTTATCCCCGATGAAGAAATCATCGAAATCACCCTTAGACCCAAGAAATGGGCTGATTATATCGGCCAAGAAAGAGTCAAAAAGAACGTTAAGGTAATGATTGATGCGGCCAAGAAAAGAACCGAATCTCCCGACCATATTCTCTTTTATGGCCCAGCTGGATTGGGTAAAACTACCCTTGCTCACCTAATCGCTCAAGAGTCTGGTGCGAATATCCGTGTTACTTCTGGCCCGGTCATTGAAAAAGCGGGTGACCTGATTGCTCTTTTAACGAGTTTAGGTGAAGGTGACTTTCTTTTTATTGATGAAATCCATCGATTAAGCCATTTTGTTGAAGAGTACCTTTACTCCGCCATGGAAGATTTTAAACTTAATTTAATTTTAGGTAAAGGACCGATGGCAAAAAATATTGACCTCGATATCCCCCACTTCACTCTAGTCGGAGCGACAACTAGACTTGATTTAATTTCTTCTCCATTACGAAGTAGGTTCGGGGCAATCTTTCAATTAAACTTTTACGAACTAAGCGAAATAGAAGAAATCATTAGAAGGTCGTCTAAGATATTAAATGTAGAAATTGAAGAAGCTGCGGTTAAAGAAATATCTAAAAGGTCCAGGTGCACCCCCAGAATTGCTAATAAGTTTCTGAAGAGAGTTAGAGACTTTGCTCAGATTGAAGGACAAGGAAAAATAACCGAGGATATCGCCAATAAAGCCTTAGACTTTTTAGAAGTTGATAAAATGGGACTAGAACCAGGAGATAGAAAAATACTAGAGACAATCATTAAAAAGTTTAATGGCGGCCCAGCGGGCTTGCAAGCTCTCTCTGCCGCCACCTCAGAAGAAAAGAATTCTATCTTAGATATTTATGAGCCATACTTAATTCAGTCGGGATTGATAAAAAGAACTTCTCAGGGAAGATTAGCAACAAGATTAGCTTACGAGCACTTAAATCTTCCTATTCCAAAGTCACAAAAAGAATTGATATAAAAACGACCCTCTGCGGGCCGTTTTATTTATTTCTGTTTTAAGAATTCCCTAACCGCCTCTAGTTGCCCAGCACTTCCCAGCATCTCATTCTTATGAACAATATATTTAGCATATTCACCCATAAAGATTTCTCCTGGCTTTCTTAGGTCAAATACTTCCGGCATATCTCTAAATACTTCTCGGTGGACTCGACACCAAACTAACCTTCCATCAGTATCAATGTTTACTTTAGTTACTCCCATTTTAGCAGCTTTGATAAACTGAGTTTCATCAACTCCTTTCGCTCCTTTAAGCGCTCCACCCGCCGCATTAATTCTATCAACTTCTTCCTTAGGAACAGAACTTGAGCCGTGCATTACCAATGGGAAGCCTGGTTTTAGTTTTTGGATTCCTTCAATTACCTCAAAATGAAGTCCTTGGCTACCACTAAACTTATATGCTCCGTGGCTAGTTCCAATGGCACAAGCCAAACTATCAATTCCTGTTCTTTCAATAAACTCCTTAGCTTGCAAGGGGTCTGTTAATTTAGCATCGCTTTCGGCAACAGAAATATTTTCTTCTACTCCCCCCAGTTGGCCTAACTCGGCTTCAACTGTAATTCCTTTTTCGTGCGCCGCATCAACTACTCTTTTAGTAATAGCAATATTTTCTTCAAAAGGTTTGTCAGAAGCATCAATCATGACTGAACTATAGAAACCGCTCTTAATGCAATCCATACAGGCCTCCTCATCTCCATGGTCTAAATGAACAGCAAAGATTGATTCAGGAAATATTTCTTCCGCCGCCCTAATCATTGCCTCCAACAGTCTCTTATCAGTATATTTTCTTGCCCCTTTAGACAGTTGGATTATAAAAGGAGCCTTACTGTCTAAATTACCTTTAAACAGTCCCATAATCTGCTCGGCATTATTAATGTTATATGCTCCAATAGCATATTTACCGTAGGCGTGCTCAAATAGTTTTTTAGTTGAAACAATCATAATTTTTTTATTTTATTTTTTATTATGATGCGTTGTAATATATCTAATAGTTCCCGACTGTCCTCGGACAACCATTGAATGGGTTACAATCTTATCAAATTTAAAATCAACACCAGGTAAAAGTGGACCTTCAATAACGCCAGTGGCGGTAAAAGTTAGTTGTTTCCCTTTTGCTAAGTCGTCGGCTTTAAAAACCTTCTTCATATTACTGATTCCTGCTTTCTTTAAATGTTTCTTAATTTCTTCTAGGTCCTTATCGCTTCTTGCTTTAAAGCGAGCTAACATTTCTCCGCCAAAAATTTTCACAGGGACAGCAGCTAAAACTGCTTCCGTGCTTCCCCCTGTTCCCATTAAAACATCTATGCCAGACTCAGAGAAACAAGTTGCGACCGCTGCCGCCACATCTCCATCAGTAATCAACCGGACTCTCGCTCCAGCAGCTCTGATTTCTTTAATTAATTTTTCGTGTCTTGGTCTGTCTAAAACCACTACTACTAATTCATTTACTTTTTTGTCTAACGCTTTAGCAATCTTTTGCAAATTAACCTTAACTGAAGCATCTAAATTAATTACCTTAGCTGCTTTTGGTCCAACAGCAATCTTTTCCATATATGTATCTGGAGCATGCAAGAGAGAACCTTTAGGCCCGGCCGCAATTACCGCCATTGCATTATATCTTCCCCAAGCAACACTATCGGTACATTCTAAAGGGTCAATTGCCAAGTCCATTACTGGTTTTTTCCCTTTCCCAACAATCTCTCCAGTATATAGTTTAGGTGCTTCATCTTTCTCTCCCTCTCCAATAACTACACGTCCGGAAAAATCAATCTGATTAAAGCGGGACCTCATTTCATCGACTGCTGCTCCGTCAGCGGCATTCTTATCTCCCCTTCCAACCCATTTCGCCGCTGCGATTGCGGCGGCTTCAGTTACACGAACAAACTCTAAAGCTAAATTTCTGTCCATAAATATTTAAATGTTATGTTTTCTTTATTTGCCTTAATTTTGATACTTTTTATCTAATCTGTCAAAATTTGACATTCTGCCTTTCTTATTATATCTTCAAAGCAAATCTCGGGAGGAGATTCATGGACAAGCTGTTTGAAATACTTACTGCAGTAATTCTGTTGCTGCTGATAATCGCAACAACAATTAATGTAATGTATTTGCTGATTTTTGCAATTGGGCTATTCTTTGCCTTAGCACTTTCTTTTTTTGCCTGGGGAGGACAATATTTTGCTGGTTGGGCCATCTTAAGTTCTCTGGCCGCAGCTCTCCTTGTCTTCTTGGCCTGGATACTTACCTTTTTCGTCGACCCAATAGAAACAGCTGTTGCCTTATCAGCAATCGGCGGAGCTCTTTTCCCCAGCATAGCGGTTAGTGCCTACCTTTAATTAAAGGATTGCGCTACCCGTTCTTTTTTTACCTAAAATTGAACTTTTTTACCTTTTGCGCTAATATGCAGATATATACTAAAGACTTAAATATATGAGCGGACACTCTCATTTTCACAATATTAAAATCAAAAAAGGAGCTGAGGATGCCAAGAGAAGTAAAATTTTCTCTAAGCTTTCTAAGGAAATTTCTGTTGCTGCGAAAGATGGCGGGTCAGACACAACTTTTAACGCTAAATTGAGGTCGGTCGTTGAGAAGGCTAAGTCAATGAATATGCCAGCCGACAGTATTGATAAAGCGGTTAAGAAAGGTTCAGGCGAACTAGAAGGTTTTACTTATGAAGAGTATTTATTAGAAGCCTATGGACCAGGAGGCTCCGCGGTTATGATTGAGGGAATTACTGATAATAAGAATAGAACCTTGGGAGAGATAAAACTAATTATCAACCAGAAAGGAGGAAAGACTGTTAACGAAGGAGGAATCAAATGGATGTTCGAGAAAAAAGGAGTTATTTCGATTGATGCAACTGGTAAAGACAAGGAAGATGTTGAGTTAACAGCAATTGAGGCGGGAGCCGATGACATTGAATGGCAAGAAGACACTCTCTACATCTACATCAAAGCAGAAGACTTGGACAAAACAAGAAAAGCTCTAGAAGAAAAAGGATTAAAAATCCTATCATCTGCCTTAGAATGGGTTCCCAATGAAACTCTTGAAGTTGACGATGCAATTAGAGAAAAATTCCAATCGTTCTTTGAAGCCCTCGACGAACATGACGACGTGCAAAACGTATTCACTAATATATGATAATCTTAGGAATTGATCCAGGCACAGCTACTACTGGCTACGGAGTAATTAGCTACCAAAAGAAAAACAAGAAACAAATTGTTTGTCTTGATTATGGGATAATCCAAACTTCTCCTAAACAGAGTACAGGAGAAAGACTAATTCAGCTTAACTTTGATTTGAACGAAATTATTAAAAAATACAAGCCAGAGATGGCCGCCGTGGAGAGTCTTTTCTTTTTCAAAAATCTCAAGACTGCAATGCCGGTTAGCCAAGCTCGAGGAGTAATCATTTACACTCTTTCTAAAAAGAATGTTCCTTTTGTTGAGTTCACTCCCCTACAAGCCAAAACTTCTGTTACTGGATATGGCAAAGCTACAAAGAACCAAGTTCAAAAAATGGTTCAACAGTTATTGTGCCTAGAAGAAATGCCCAAACCAGACGATGCGGCCGATGCCTTAGCCATCGCTATTTGCTGCGCCGATAAATGCAAATTTAATTAGATTATTTTTCTAAAGTTTCTTTTCCCTACTTGGACAATCATTCCTTTTTCTATTTTAACTACTCCTTTCCAATCTTTAATTCCAATAATCTCTTCTCCTTTTACAATTCTAACCCCCCCTTGTTCTATTACTCTTTTGGCTTCTCCTTTTGAAGACACTAAATTTAATTTAATTAATAGCTCCTGAACGTTCATTTCTTGTTCTCCCAATTTCACTTCCTCTATTTCTGAAGGGAGTTTTTTATCTTCGAAAACTTGTTCAAATTCCTTTTCGGCTGCTTCTGCTTTTTTAACTCCATAGAATAAAGCAATAATTTCTTTAGCTAAAATCTTCTTAATATCCTTGGGGTTCATTACTTTTTCTTTTAGGCTGTTTTTGAATTCGTTCACTTGCAGCATTGGAATTCTTGTACAGGATTCAAAGTAATCAATAATCATCTCATCTTTTAGGGTCATTAATTTACCAAACATGTCTTTAGGCTCATCTAGGATATTAATTACATTTCCCCAGGAAGTGGACATTTTTCTTCCGTCTAGCCCATAAATCATTCTTACGGTCATCACATCCTGAGGCTCTTGATTAAAAACTCTTTGCAATTCCCTCCCCGCCTTAATATTAAATAATTGGTCAAAACCTCCTAGCTCTACATCGGACTTAATTACGACTGAATCGTATCCTTGTAATAATGGGTATAATAATTCATGAACTCCAATTGGTTTTTCTGTGTCCCATCTCTCTTTAAAGTTCCTTCTCTGAATCATCTGTTGAGCAGTGAAATTCATGGCTAGCTTAATCAAGTCTTCGGCCTTCATCTTCCCAAACCAATCCTTATTGTATTTAATTTCTACTTTTTTCAAATCCAATATCATTCCTATCTGTGAAAGATATTCTTTCATATTCTCTTTGATTTCTTTTTCTGTTTTTGGCTGTCTAATAGAGTCTTTATCCGAAGCATCTCCAATCAAAGCAGTGAAGTTTCCAATAATCAAAGTAATCTTATGCCCTAAATCTTGAAAATCCTTAAGTTTTATCAAAACTGAAGCCCTGCCTAAATGAATCTTTGGTCCGGTTGGGTCAATGCCAAACTTAATGTTCAATTGTTTCCCTGACATTAATTTCTTCTTTAGGTTCTCTTTATCGATAATGTCTTCGGTTCCCCTACTTAAAATTTCGTCTATTTTTTCTTCGTCGGTTATTATTTTCATATTATTTTGTTGCTAATTCATTAACTCTACTTAAATATTCTTCTTTGCTTATCCCTCCGTTTTTTAGTAAATTATTTAGACCCATATAGTATTGTCCTTTTACTTGAGAAACTGATGGAATAGAGCTAAATAATCTTACTTCATCCATTCTGCCTACTAGCCTATTTCCAGATCCATAAGCCCCAATCTCCAAAGCTCTCGCATTTGATACGGTGGTGGCTCTTGTTGATATATTTAGCGCTTCGCTTTGTTTAGCTCCATTAATATAGGCTTGAGCTGCTCCGTCCCTATCAAAGATAACAACAACATTGTACCAAGAATTGGCAACTAACGATCCCGATGGAGAAAGTGCTCCGGCAATTTCTCCTGCTCCATCATTAAAGCCTAAGTTTATTCTGCTTGTTCCATTTACTCTTGCTAGCCAATATCCTTCTCCGCCTCCCCCCGCTCCAGTCGTTACCATTGTTTCATCGTGGGAAGCTACTGCATTATTAAATTTAACCCAAAGGGAAATTGCGTAATCCTTAGTTCCCATTGAAAAAGCAGTTTTATTTCCAAAAAGAACAGAAGCGTCTGTTCCGTTAAACTCGACGCATTTATTAAAAACACAATCTCCTTCTCTAAGAATTGGACTACCGACAATGGTTACGGCGTCATTATCTGCCCAAGAATCTATTATATTCCCTAACGAAAGAACGCTATTAACAGCCCCTTCGTCAAACCTCCACTCTGCAATTATGTCATTTATTAAGGAATTTTTGAAAGAATTAGAAAACACCTGCGCCTTGGCGATTGTCGCTTTTTGTGTCATTCCACCCATTGAAACAACAATTAAGCCAGACAAAATACCAATAATAGCAATAACTACCAATAATTCAATCAAAGTAAAGGCTTTTTTAATTAAATTCTTCATAGCCTTAGTATATCAAATATGTTCAAAAATAAAAAGAAATGGTACTATTAGGCTATGAAAAAACACAAATTTAAACTTAGAAAAAGGCTAATTGGACTAACCCTTTTGATTATTTTTATCGGTATTATTTCCGTTTTTTTCGTCTTTTTAAAGGACCTTCCTCGTCCTGAAGTCTTTACTGAGGCCCAAATTAACCAGTCGACTAAAATCTATGACCGTACTGGGAAGATACTATTATCTAGTGTTTACGGAGAAGAAAAGAGAACTTACGTTACTCTTTCTGAGATACCAGACATAATGCAAAAGGCAGTTATAGCTACAGAAGATAAAAACTTTTATCAGCACTTTGGTATTGATATTATGGGAATATTGAGAGCATTAAAAATAGACATTACCAGAGGAACTGATTCTCATGGAGCCTCAACTATTACTCAACAATTAATTAGAAGCACTTTTTTAACCCCGGATAAAACTATTAGCAGAAAGGTAAAAGAAGTTATCCTCTCTGTAGAATTAGACAGAAAGTACCCCAAGGACCAAATCCTAGAATGGTATTTAAATCAAGTTCCTTTTGGTATTAATATCTATGGGATAGAAGAAGCCTCTTTAACTTACTTCCAAAAATCGTCTAAAGACTTATCCCTTCCTGAGGCGGCTTTAATGGCGGCTATTATTCAATTGCCCAGCTATTATTCTCCTTACGGAAAACATTTAGACGATTTACTTGTCAGGAAAGACTATGTTTTGAAAAGAATGGAACAAGAGCACTACATTACTGCCGAACAAAGGGACCAAGCCATGAAATACCAGTTTACTTTCAATAAGCTTCCCAAAACAATGGCCGTTCATTTTATTGATTATGTTAAGCAACAACTTGAAGCTACCTACGGTCCAGACTTTTTAGAAACAAAAGGGTTGAAAATATACACATCTCTCGATTGGGAGTTACAACAAACAGCTGAAGCTGCTATTGCTGAAAACGTTCAAAAAAATATTACTAGGTTCGGCGCCTATAATTCAGCTTTAATTTCGATTGACCCTAAAACTGGAGAAATACTTTCTATGGTTGGGTCAGCTGACCCTTGGGGCGAGCCCCTTCCTAAGGGCTGTGACCCCGCAACTACTTGTAAATTTGTTCCTAGCTATAATGTTGCTACTCAAGGGAACAGACAGCCTGGTTCTTCCTTTAAACCTTTTGTCTATGCTGAAGCTTTTAGAAAAGGAGCTACAGACCAAACTATTGTTATTGACGAGTTAACTAACTTTGGCTCATGGGGAGGAAAAGATTATATCCCTCAAAACTATGATGGTCTTTTTAGAGGTCCTGTTACGTTAAGAAATGCCCTTGCCCAATCGTTAAACATTCCTGCTGTTAAAGCTTTAAGAGACTTAGCTGGTCTAAATGACAGTCTCGCCTTAGCAAAAAAATTGGGCATCACTACCCTTAACCGCGACCCTAGTTTTTACGGCCTAGCTTTAGTTTTGGGAGGCGGAGAAGTTCACTTGATAGATATGGTCTCAGCCTATGGCGTATTCGACAATGGAGGCTATAGAATAGAACCATCCCCTATTATCAAAATAGAGGACGCTAATGGAAATATTATTTACGAAAATAAAAAAACCCTTAGAAAGGTTTTAGAAACTAATGTTTGTGAAATGATTACCAGTGTTCTATCAGATAATGTTGCTAGGACTCCTGTCTTCGGTCCAAACTCTAACCTATACTTCCCTGATTACAAAGTTTTTGCTAAGACTGGAACAACCCAGAAAAACGTGGATGGATGGGTTATTGGCTGTACCGTAGACACTTGTGTAGGAGTCTGGTCAGGAAACAATAACAATGCTCCAATGACTGGTGGAGTTGGAGAATCAGCTTCTGGTCCGGCTTGGAGGAAGGTAATTGAAAAGAGCGTAGAATTAAAACAAAAAGGCGACTACTAGTCGCTTTTTCCCTACCAATAAATCATTATTTAGTCTTTAGCTGTTTTTCTATAAGAAAATTTCCACAAACCAAATAATCTAAATCCATTTGGATAAATGCTAGCATCGCATCATATGGTGACTCAACTATTGGCTTACCGGCCGCGTTAAAAGAAGTATTCAAAACCATAGGAACCCCAGAAATTCTATAAAAATTTTTTATAAGGCTATAATACTTTTCATTATCCTTTTCCTTAACTTCTTGGATCCTAGAGGTTTTGTCGATATGAACGGCTCCTTTAATTTCTTTTATTTTCTCTTTTTTCACCTTGCTAATACTAAGCATATACTTGTCTATTAATGGACAGCCTTCATAAAAATATTCTAGCTTCTTTTCGCTTAAAACTGATGGAGCTAGCGGCCTAAATAGCTCCCTACCTTTTAGGATATTTATTTTATCTCTTATCATAATCCCTTTAGGACTACCTAATATACTCCTATCCCCTAAAGCCCTGGCTCCATATTCGCTCCTACCTTGAAACCACCCTATTACCTTGTCTTGCGATAATAATTCAGCAGTTTTTTCCTCAATATTATCAAGTAATTCAAACTTGACACTATGGGTTGTGCTGATTTTTTTTATCGCCATCATTATATCTTTTTCAGAATAATTAAATCCTAAATACGTATAATTTCTAAATTGCACCTTCTTAATCAAAGAATTATTATTATTCCCTGTCTGATGAATATATCCATAAATTGCATTTCCCAGTGCTTGCCCAGGATCGCTTGGATAGGGAGGAACAAAAACAGGAACATTTAGAGCATTCTCTATCTTTTCGTTCATTATTCCATTTAGAGCAACTCCCCCAGAGATACATATATTTTTAATGCCTACTTTTTTAATTAAAAAATTAACCTTCTTAATGGCCCATTTATTTAATTGCTCTTGGATGTAACGCGCCAACTTCTGGTATTCAGGCAGTTCGTATAGATTGCCTTTTCTTATTTTCGGTAAATCTATATTGTTTGCCGTTAAAAATCTCTCAACATCTGCAGTCAAGTTTTCTGTTTCTATTATGTTTGATTTTAATCTTCCGTCCTTATCCATCATCCAGATATCAACTTTACTTAACTTCTTATCGTTTTTCCCATAAGAACTCAGGCCCATTGTTTTGCCCACTGTAAGATAGTTTCCAAAGCCAATATACTCATTGAACATATTGTAGGCCTTACCAAAGCCAACATCTCCAGGATTTTGGAAATCCCTCTCTATTAATGTTATACAATTACCTCTGGCCCAATAATAACTGTTTCTTTCACAATAACAGTCTTCTATGTTTCTTTTTTTCTCATCGTCTGGAAATAATAAACTCCCTTCATTGTCGGCAACCATTATAATGGCCTCATCAAAAGGAGATAGAAAATAGCTAGCATATGCATGAGAAATATGATGCGATGGCACCACTATTAATTTTTCTGGCTGTTTCTCTAGCCCCAGCTTTTTTAAATGATATTTTATCATTTTTTTATCTGGAATTAATGCATTTCCATAAAAACTAATATAAAAATAGTCGATATCATCAATCGTCAGTTTTTCTTTATTTAATATGGCTTTTAGTGAATAATCAAACCCTCCATCATCTTTCTTTTTAGATACCCTATCTTCAGCTAGAGCATAAATAATTTCTCCATCTACTATTAAAGCACAAGATCCTGAATAGATTTCATTCATCGTTGCGTTGTATCTAGAATTAATCCCGATAATTTTCATATTATTAAATAATTTATTTAGAGACAATAATTCATTTGATTTTTATAATTCCTTACCTCTTAATACTAACATAGTATAGCCCCAATTGCTCGGTTATCCAAGTTTGACAATTTCACAACTTGTGGTATGACTTAATTAGTCACGATTATCCGCTGACAAGAGAAAGGAGGCATAAAATGGCCAAAAACAGCTCTACACAGTTGATAAAAGAAGTCCTTTTACAATTTCACAGGGAGCGAGGATACAAAATCCTAGAATCGTTTCCAATGATTTCAGACGACCCAACGGTTCTCTTAGTTAATGCTACGATTACCCCTTTTAAAGGACTCTTTATCGGTACAGATGTTGAACAAATTAATTTTGCTCTTATTCAAAAATGTTTTCGCCTTCGTGGCTTAAACAGTATTGAAGAAATCGGTAAAAACAAAAATTGCAGCTCTTATTTCGAAATGTTTGGAAGTGGAATCTTCCATATCTCCTACCAAGAAGCAATTGTCTATTTGCTGGATCTCTTAAGGGACCTTGGACTAGATCCGTCCAAAGAATATTTTGTCGTTCCAGCAGACCATAACTTTGAAAAAGAGCTCAAAGACAAAGGAGTGGCTGATGAGCAAATTTTTATTCTCCGCGAAAATCAAATTTTCTGGCAAGAATGGAAATTTGGCAAAGGAGGACCAGTAGGCAAAGGACTAACAGTCGTCTACGCCATCGGAAATGTCAAACCAAGTTCAGTCGAACAAATGGAGAATGATTCAGAAAATTTCTTAGAACTTCTTAACCTAATTTACATTTTTGGAAAAGACCAAGACGGGACTACCGTTTCTGTCTCCTCTCCTGGATTTGAATTGGGGGTTGGGGTTGAAAGGATTGCTACTATTCTTCAAGATTGTAATGGCTACCAAACCGACACTATCCGTCCCTTAGTAGAACTAATAAAAGATTACTTCCAAAAACAGAAGTACCAAGCGGATGAGGAAACTATCATGATTTGTGCAGACCATCTAAGGTCTTCATTCATGCTACTGAGTGAAGGTTTGACTCCTAGTAACAAAGGAGCAGGCTATGTACTCCGTAAGCTTATCAGAAGAATGATTGAAAACATTTGGCAGTCTGCCTCTGAACCAGTCTCTGTTAATGATTTGGCAAAAGTCTTCTTTCTTAAAATGATTGAAATGGGATGTCCCACTAATCAGTCAGTTGATACGCTTATCGGTTTTATTCAAGAAGAAGAACGAGCTCTCCTCAAAGCATTTAGTAGAGCAAAAAAAGTTCTGAATAGAAAACCTGACACAAGTCCAAGTATCCTTCGAGATACTTACGGCGTTTCTCCGGAAATGCTAGCTTTGATGAAAAAAAGGAAAGGAGTAATTCATGACAAGCAGTAAAGAAATACGCACTCGGTTCCTGACTTTCTTTATTAGAAACGGACACATGAGAATAGGTAACGCTTCCCTGATCCCAAAGAACGATCCGACATTGTTAGTTATCAACTCTGGGATGGCTCCTCTCAAGGCGCTATTTACCGGAGAAGAACAACCCAAAAGTCGCCGCTTGTGCAATCTTCAGCGGTGCGTCCGCACCAATGATATTGAATGCGTAGGCGATCCACATCATCTGACGTTCTTCGAAATGATGGGCAACTGGTCTATCGGTGATTATTTCAAAGAAAAAGCCATTTCCCTAGCCTGGGAGCTGATCACTGATGAATTCAAATTTGATACTTCCAAAATAAGTGTCACTGTATTTGGTGGGGACAAAAGAATTCCCGATATCCCGGCAGACAATGAATCTAAAATAATCTGGTCTAGGTTCTTGCCCGAGGACAAGATTATTTCTCTGGGCGCTGACTCTAATTTCTGGGGTCCAACAAGCGCTACTGGCCCCTGTGGTCCATGTACTGAAATTTTCTTTGACCGCGGTCCAGAGCACGGCTGCAATAATGATAATTGCGGTCCAGATTGTGGGTGTGGCAGATACATAGAGATCTGGAATGCTGGAGTTTTCATGCAGTATTATCTGCACGAAGACAAATCTTTTACCGCCCTACCCCTCCAAAGTGTGGATGCTGGTGCGGGGATTGAAAGATTTGCAATGATTCTTCAGAATGTTGACTCAATCTATGATACTGATCTCTTCTCCCCGATTGTTAAAACATTACTTTCAGGGTGTTCTGGTGAAAAAAACCAACGCTCTGTTAGAATCATCGCTGACCACATCCGCGCAGCAACAATCATGATCGGAGATGGTATCAAGCCAGGAAAAACAAAAAGGGAATATGTGGTCAGGCGGCTGCTTAGAAGAACCTTTCTACACATGCAGCTTCTCGACATCCCGCTACCAGTCTTTTTCCAGGCAAGCGACACCGTAATCAAATCTTTTTCGGAGTTCTATCCGGAATTAACCAAAAATCAGGAGGATATTAATCAAACAGTTGAAACGGAAATAAAGTTGTTCAGCAAAGTTCTTCGAACTGGCATGCGAGATTTCGATAAAATTATCGAAAACATGGGCTCAGCTAACCGCATTTCCGGCGCTGATGCGTTCAGGCTCTATGATTCCTTGGGCTTTCCCTTGGAACTCACACAAGAGCTTGCTCATTCTCGCGGGATAGAAATAGATGTTGCCGACTTCGAGCGATTGCTTCAAGAGCAAAAAACTCGCAGCAGAGGTTAACATCTTTGTGACCAAAAGGGGAAACTTTTCTTCCCCTTCTTTTTATACAAATTTTCTTCACTTTCTGTCATTCCTTTTTAGCTATAAAAATAATAGTCGGAGATAAATGCTTAGCTACTTTTTTAGAATAGATTTTATCCCACGGCCCTTTTGTGTCAGAAAATGCTGGCTCTATTATTTTTTGGATATTCAGTCCGGCATTAATTAAACTATTAGATATGTCGCTAATTTTTCTAAAATAAAATATAAATTCTGATTTATTCCCCTCTCCCCATTCTTTTTTTTCAATTATATCGCTTGTTCTTATTTTCCTATTTACCGCACTATAATTATAGTCAGAACATATCTTCATTGTTTCAGGAGATATAACAGAGTAAAAAGGGTGATCTAAACTAAAAATAATCTTACCTCCTTTTTTTAAGACTCTTTTTATTTCTCTAAAACACTTATCCATATTATTTATATACTGCAAAGAAAAAATTGATAAAACAATATCAAACTCTTCCTTCTTAAAAAATTTAAGGTTTTCGGCCGTTCCAATATGATAATCTATGTTTACATTGTTTTTTTGAGCTAGCTTTTTAGCATATTCTATTTGTTTTTTGGATATGTCTATGCCGCAGCAATTAGCTTTATTTTTTGCTAAAAATACACTAGCTTGTCCGCCACCACAACCCACCTCTAAAACCTTTTTGTTCTTAATCTTGCTTATATTAATAATTTTCAGTTCCTTTTCTGTAGGACAATATGGTCCATAATATATATCATTAGTTGGGATCATAAAAACTTCTTGATAGTATGATGAGGCATTATTCCACCATTTTTTAATAGCTTTTCCTGTGCTCATAGTGCTAAATAATATTTCTTTTTCTAAATATATCGTATTTGTAATCTTTATAACTCATTGATGGTAATGGTCCCTTACTGTTTTGATATTTCCCTTTATACAAAACTATCTTTCCATAAGGAACCCAGAATGTAACCTGTGCAATAGGCATATTCGGATATAAACGCACCGGGAGGGTCGCATATAATTGGAACGTAGAAACACCATGAGAACCTATATCAATCAAATCAGCTGTAACGTGGACAAACAAACCCATTCTAGCTGTTCCCGACTTGCCGTGGATAAGCGGAACAAAATAATCGCTTCCTATTCTTTCATTTGAATGCCCTAACACAAAGTCTCCCGCTTCAAGAACAAGACCCTCCTCTGGAATAACAATTTCTTCGTAGGTTGCTTTTTCCCTTGAATCTATCAAGGCACAAGTATATCGAATTACAGTCTTGCCCAAAGATAGATCATAAGAATTTGTAGTCACTTTGCTCTTATCAAATGGGTAAATTTCGATTTTGTTTTTCCCTACCTCTTCTATTATTTTTTGACCAGTGAGTATCATTTTAAAATTTTAACCGGTAGATATGATTCTTGCGGATGACTTAGTCGCCCATACCTACCATTATATTTATTAATTGTTCCAAGATTTTCCCAAAAAGAAACCTGTCCTATTATCATCCCGGGGTAAATCTTAATTGCTTTGACGGCAACCATTTCAAGAGTCCATTTATGCTTAGAGGTTGTATGTCCGAGATTAGCAGATACTTGCAAAAAAAGTCCGTACCTTCCCATAGAACTTCTTCCGATAAGGGACATAGCATACTTCGAACTGCCTATAGTTTCTTCTGTGTGGCCTAAATACATAGTGTGGGGACGTAATATGTAACCTTCTTTAGGAATCTTAATCTCTTTAAAAATAGCTTTTTGTCCATCAAATTCTTTAAATACCTTTAACCTGCTTCCGAGTCGATAATTATAACTATTTGGATTAATTTGATTACTGTGAAAAGGATCGATAAAGATATTGCCTTTTTTAACTTCCTCTTCAATTTTGCTACCAGTAAGAATCATGTATATATTTAAAATAATTCAACGAAACGGTTTGGGTATACAGATTTTCTGTATCTTAGCACAAGGACAGAATACATTTGATACGGCCTTAAATCATTAGACATTTTTTTAATCTCATAAAGCCTATCATACATAGATTTATATATTTTAGGATCTTCTATGTTGAGCATCTTACAGGCCCTATCAATAGTACACATACAATAATAGTCTAATTCTTCTTCGCTCTCTTGGATTAATCTATTATGATCTTCAAAAATTATTTCTAATTTATTATACAGCTTAACCACTTCTTTGTAAGACACAGTAGTTGGAGTAATTCCAAAAATTCTTTTAGCTTTTTTTATGAGATTATTGGGTAACGGCTTAATCAGATAAAAAGGGGCTGCTAAAATATACCCGTCGTCCTCGAGCATGTTTATGCATTTTTCTAACATTTTATCGGGATATTGGAAAAAACCTAGAGAGGCTCCAATAACTATATGGGTAAATTTACTCTTTGGCTTATACTTATACCCATCAGCAACAAAATACGAAAAATCTATTTGGGGCGCATATTTCTTTTTATTATATTTCGCCATCTCTATTTCCTCTTCGGAAAAATCGAATGCTTCCCCACTGCATCCAGAGTACAAGGATAGCTCCCTAGAAGAAAAACCTGTGGTGCAAGCTATTTCTAAAAGCTTAGACTTTTGGGTTAGCCTAGAAAAACACGCCCACTTCGATAAGGTGGTATGTGCTCCGGGTGGAACATTCCACTGGTTTACAAGACCTATAAAATCTGTATAAGAAATATTCTTAATATATTCTGCGGTGATTACTTTTTTCTTCATATTTTTAAATTTATATTTTATAAACTGAGGGAATTGACTGTATAAAATTTTGCGCCAATGAATACGTAAGGGCTCCCTGGTTGGGAACTATAATGATATCGTGTTCTTTTATCTTACTTGAATAGCAATAATAACCCCAAATATCCCACGTCGTGCAAAGACTACCCCACATTCTACATTTTACTTCTTTTTTCCCCGGAGAAGATATGTTTACAAGGGGGAAATATTCACTTTCGAATCGTTGCCAACCAACCATATTCACCCCTCCATCTAAAATAATATTATTGGCGTCTTTTATGTCAGCCACCGACAAAGCTATCAGCATAGAATCATTACAAATAATACGTCCTGGCTCAGAATAATAAGAAGCTTCTATTATTGGAGATAGATATTTTGCTATTGCTATCCCTATTCTTTTTGCATATTCTTCTATTTTGATAGAATCAAGGATGTAATACGGATATCCAAAATCCGTCTCCTTTCCATAATAAGAATTAACGCTTTTTATAATACTGCCTTGTAAAGTTTTGTGCGGGTAATATCCTTCCGCTTCGTATGGCTCAAACCCTCCTCCGAAATCAACGTATTTTATCATACTTAAATTCTTTTTGTTGAAATTCTTCTTAAGGTAAAGGCCTATCTTTTTGATTGTCTTTTCATAAAAATCAGCATTTTTATTTCTAGATGTATGGAAATGAATTCCTTGCATTTTTATAAACGGATATTTTTGGGCTTTTGCCCAAAACTTACTGAGATCTTCTATGTTAATCCCATATTTCTGCCAATCACCGTGGAAGTCTACATGAATTCTTACTCCAACTCTAATCTTTTTTTTGTGCTTATTTGTTAGTTCTCCTAGTTTTTCCAACTCACTAAAACTATCTATATTTAAAATAATAAACTTGCTGTACTTCAAAGCACACATTAAGTCTTCCTCTGTCTTCCCTGGGCTAAAATAAACTATATCCTTGCACCCAGAGGCTATGGCAATGGCTATCTCCCTCTGGCTAGCCACATCTAGTCCCATTCCTTTTTTAACAACTCTTTCTACAATTGGACCGTAATGATTAATTTTAATAGCATAATATGCCTTAAATGATGGTATCTCCTTATTGAAGGCCGAAACAAATAAATCAATTGATTTATCAAGAGCTGCCTCATCAAAAATATAAAAAGGTGTTCTGTGATTATTAGTAATCCTCTTAATTTTATCGGCCCTACTAAGAACATAGTCAGCCAAATGAGACAAATCTCCTTTTTTAAAAGATGGCTTTTCTTTTAAAATTTCCTTTACATAATTAATAATTTTCCCGTTTTGCTTTTTTAGCATGTCTTTATAAAACTGCTTGATTAAACACTATTTCTTTTTTTTCGGTATCTATTATGGCAACTCCCCCGTTCGGAATAGTTATTAGAGGATCTGAATGTCCAAAATCAGCATTATACATAACAGGAAAAGATGCGTTTAAAAAATAAGTCTTTAAAATATCTTCTAAAGGATTACTTTCGGAAAATCCTGAATACTCAGTAAACCTTCCGATGACCAATCCACTTATTTTGTCGAACCATCCTAATTGTTCGCACTGGCAAATAAAGCGTTCTACATGAGCTGGAGTGCTTGTCTCATCTTCTTCAATAAAAAGAATTTTATTTTTAAGATCGGGAAAGAAATCTGTCCCGTTTAAAGCCAAAAGAGTTTGCAGATTTCCAGCCACAACCTCTCCGTGTGCCCTTCCTTTATTAAATATCTTAATTCCTTCATTGTTTTTTATAATTCGATGATTGCTGTCTTCTCTTAAAAAATAGAGGTCATCGGCATAGTGAAGAGACGAACTGATAGCCGTTTGTTTTCGAGGATTAATACATATTTTCTCAAAATATTCCCAGGTATAATCAAAAGGCTCTGGTTTAGCAAATGAAATCACGCCAGGACCTGAAAAAGTAATTAACCCTGTTTTTACGGTTATAGCAGTAGTAAGTGCGGTTATGTCTGAATACCCAATAAATATTTTAGGATTTTTTTTAATTAAACTATAATCGATATTTTTGAGAATTCGGTTTGTGTTGAACCCTCCCCAAAAAGCCATAACACAGCCCACATTATCATTTTTGATAAAGTTATTTATATCGTTTATTACGAGAGAGTTAGGAGTTACTATATGTTTTTTAGAAAAAGCTTTTGTAGAGTCGCCAAGAATAACTGAAAAACCCTTCTCTTCTAGGTATTTACAGCCTTGGTTTATAATTTCTTCCGGGCAGGCTCCAAAAACAGGGTCGGCAGGAGCTATAACCCCTATTAATTTACCTTTTTTAAGTCGCGGAGGTAAAATATTGTTTTCCATACATTTTCCTTTTTTATTATTTATAGAATATGCTTTTCCTCTCTACATCTTTATCGGCATAATTACATATAAGTAACTAGCATCTCCAATTGGCCTAATCACTGCTGGTCCGTCCCCTCCTTGAAGCTCAAACAACACCTCAGAGCTTTTCATGTTTGAAAGTCCATCTAAGATAAACTTCCAGTTAAAAGAGGCTTTTGCGCTGTCTCCTTCTATTTTAGAGGCCATAGATAGTTCACTTTCTCCTATTTCTGAATCCTGACTTTTAATTTCACTTTCTCTTTCTCCTGCTTCTGCTCTTACAACCACCTCGTTAGTTCTTCCTCCAAACAATCCAGCTGTTTTAATTTGCTTAATAAAATCTTCTTTGTTTAGGGTTAGTTTTGTTTTGCTCTCCTTGGGAATAATTTCTTGATAAGAAGGATATTCTCCATCAATTTGTCTAGAGATTAGGTTAATCTCTGGGTGGTCAGAATTAGTTAAGAATGTTTCAAACAAAACTTGTGACTCTGAAAGATATATTCTTAAATTCTTTTCTTCGTCGGGTAAAACATTAATTAACTCTTTAATTGTTTTTTGAGGAAGAATAAAGCTGACATCTTTTTCAAATAGGTTCTTGTATCCTGACTTTAAATGAATTGTTTTTTCTCCCAACCTGAAGCTGTCAGTAGCTACTAATTTAACTGAATCCTTAGAAAAGGTAAAATATATTCCTGATATCTCTGGTCTAATTTGTGATGGGCTGGCAATATCAACAACTGTCATTAATCCGTCTTTTAATTTCTTCGCATCGATTTCAATATATATCTCTTTTAGAAAAGAAGGGATAATAGGAAAATCGTCGGCTGAGAATCCTTTAATTTGTGTTTTTAAATTCTTTGATTCTATAACCAATGAATTGCTTTTTTCTTTAATGCTAACCTTATCGTCTGTTAAGGACCCTATTAATTGGTTCAAAAACCTAGCTGGAACTGCAATTTTCCCTTCTTTCTCTGTTTTACATAGTCCCCACCATTGGATTCCTACTTCTAAATCAGTAGACGAAACCTTTAAGAAGTTAGGCATTGCTTCTATTAATAGACTGTCTAGGATTGGAAGGGTTAAATTTTTCCCAGTTATCTTTTCCGCCATTCCTATTCCTTTTTTAAATTCTTTGACTAAAATTGTGAAATTCATATGTTTGTTTTTTTGTTTCTTATAAATATAAGTTTTATTTTTTATTATTACTATTAGTAACTTACTTTTTGTGGATAGTTTTTATTAATGTTATTTTTCCTTTTGTTCTTAATGCTTTTCTTTAAATAATTTTGTGGATAAGTTGGGTGGTTTTTACAGTTGTAGTTGGGGGATAAATTGTATAACTTTTTTAGGGTGAATTTTGTCTCTACTTTCTCCCTTCCCTTCCCTCAAGTTTTCCACACTATTTACTATAAATTCTTTGTAAGATTAATTCGACTTCTTGGTGGATTTTTTCATTCTCTTCATATTCTTTTTCAATTAACTGACAAGCATGAATAACTGTTGTGTGGTCTTTCCCTCCAAACTTTCTCCCTATTTCTGAGTACGATAGTTTTAATTCTTTCTTTAATAGATACATAGCGATTTGTCTTGGTCTAGCAAACTCTTTCTTTCGGGAAGTAAAGAACATGTTCCCAGAAGGGATATCATAAAATTCGGTAATCGATTCAACAACTTTCTTGTAATTAGTCACCTTGCTAGGAGAAACAATTATATTTTTTAGTATTTTCTTAGCCTCTTCTATATCAATAGTTCTGTTGTTCGCCTTCTTATATATAATCATTCGATTAATGGCGCTTTCAAGCTCTCTCACATTCTTTTGAATATTGTTGGCAATGTATTCCAAAACATCAGAAGAAATACTGACGTTCTTTTCTTCAATTTTCTGTTTTAAAATCGCCATTCTTGTTTCATAGTCAGGGGTGTTAATGTCGGCAATCATTCCCCCATTAAACCTAGACTTCAATCTTTCGGTAATGGCTGGAATATTATTAGGATGTCTATCAGAAGAAAGAATAATTTGTTTATTCTTTTGGTACAATGAATTAAAAGTATGGAAAAATTCTTCCTGAGTTTTATCTTTTCCAGCCAAGAATTGGATATCATCAACAATTAGAACGTCAATGTCCCGTAAATTCTTTTTCAATTCTTCAACGCTTTGGCTTCTAATAGCATTAACGATTGTTGAGATTAGTTTTTCTGCGGGAATGTATTTTACTTTTTTACTAGAATCGTTTTCTTTAATCTTATTTCCAATGGCTTGGATAAGGTGAGTTTTTCCTAGGCCAACATCACCATAAACAAATAAAGGGTTATAGCTTTTGCCTGGCTCTTCGACAATCGCCATTGCCGCAGCATAAGCGATTTCGTTAAACGGTCCGATAATAAAATTATCAAAAGTATATTTGGGATTAAGATTAGTATCTTTACTAACCTCTAATTCAGAGAAGCCTAGTTGTTCTATGGGCTCTTCTTTCTTTAGTCCCCTCTTAGCAGAAGTTGCCGTCTTAACATTCATTGGAGTGACGACGTATTTTATTTCCTTAATTTCTTCATCTAAAGATTTTAGTATCTTTAAAATATCTTTGTGATATTTTTGTTCTAACCATTCCTTAGAAAAAGAATTAGGGACGGAAACCGTAACCTCGCTATTTTCAATAGAAGATATTTTTGTGTTGGCAAACCATGTAGCGAAGTTGGCCGGAGAGATATTTAATTGAATTTGCGATAAGACTGATTGCCAGAGTTCCTCGTTAGTCATGGTTTTCCTTTTATTAATATTAAACATATTATACCTTATCCACTGTCAATAAAGCAAAAAGCCTTGCAAAATAAAGGGATTTTCAAAGGGGTGTGGATAGACTGGGGACAAAAGGTTAACAAAATTGGCTCCTTTTTCAGGTTAATTTTGATTGACCGAACCCCCTTTATTTGGTATCATTTAAAACATAAATTAAGATAAAAAATAATAACATGAGTTTAACTTACCAACCAGCCAAGAAGAAGAGAAAAAGAGCTCACGGCTTTTTAGAAAGATCTAGCACTAAAAGTGGCAAGAAAATTTTAGCTAGCAGAAGAGCGAAAGGAAGAGCTAAATTATCTGTCTAATCAATTATGTTGCCTAAAGAAAACAGGCTTAAAAAGGAAAAAGAATTCGAAGCAGTTTTTAAAGGTGGAAGAACTATACGAGGCAAAAGTGTTTTTTTAAGGTATCTGATAAACGGAACCGAGCAGACAAGAGTCGGGTTCGTAGTCAGCAAGAAAATCTCTAAGCTGGCCGTTGAAAGGAATAAGGCAAAAAGAAGGATGAGAGATATTGTCAGGCTTAAAAAAAATAACTTAAAAGATGGGTTAAGTGTTGTAATTGTTTCCCTCCCCCCTATCAAAGGAATGGAATATAAGGAAATAAAGGAAGATATAGAAAAGCTTTTAAGCAAAGAAGAATTGATAAAATAAACTACCGTGAACATTTTTTCATTAGTCTTTAATACAATCCTATACCAGCCAATGTTGAACTTTTTAATATTAGTATATATTTATACTAATAATTTTGGTGTTGCGGTTATTGGATTAACTCTTTTAATCAGACTTTTAACTAATCCTTTAAATAAGAAGGCATTAGAGTCACAAAAAGCAATGGCCGAGATTCAGCCAAGGTTGAAAGAGATTCAAAACAAATACAAAGATAATCCCGAGAAGCAAGCGCAAGAAATGATGGCCCTATACCGAGATAAGAAATTCAATCCTTTTTCTGGGATATTCCTTCTCTTTATACAGATTCCAATTATTTGGGCTTTATTCTATGTATTTAGAAATGGAGTAAGTATAGACGCATCTTTGATGTATTCTTTTGTTTCTTTCCCTCAATCCATTAATCCTTACTTCTTAGGAATTGATTTATCTAAGCCTAATATTCCTTTAGCTGTAATTACTGCTATCGCTCAGTTTTTCCAAGCTAAAACCGGAATTCCACCAGAAGTAAAAGGAGCCGAAAATGACAAGACTGCACAAATGACGAATATGATGCAAAAGCAAATGGTCATATTCATCCCAGTAATAACTTTGGTTGTCCTATGGAACCTTCCTTCTGCTTTGGGCCTTTACTGGTTAATAACAACAATATTTACTATTTTCCAACAAAGAAGCATTTTCAATAAAAAAGAAATATGATTACTGCTGAAGAACTAACAAATATAAAAGAGATTGTTAAAGACTTTTTCCTACAAGCTGGATTTGAGGTTGGAGTCGAAGGAACATGTTCAAGCCGAGAAAGCGAGGATGTTCTAGAGATTGAAATCGCAACCGGCGAAGCACAAAACTTAATCGGAAAACAAGGGTTGGTTCTAGCTGATATTCAACTATTACTACGAAAAGTTATCAAGAAAAAAACCGAAAAAGAATTTTATCTAAGTTTAGACATCGATGGGTACAAGAAAAACAAAGAGAGCTATCTAAGAGGAGTGGCTCAAAGTATTGCGGATGAGGTTTCAAGAACAAAACAAGAAAAAGAACTCCCCTACACTTCTTCATTTGACCGAAGAATTGTGCATATGGAGCTGGCTGATAGAAAAGACGTTCTCACTAAAAGTATTGGAGAGGGAGAAGAAAGAAGAATCATCATTAGACCAATAATGTAATTTAAAACCAGACTCTAAAGTCTGGTTTTGCTTTACATCAATTCTTTTGCTTTCTTTATCTTCATTACCTCTTCTGGGCTAGTAGTGATTATTTGGTCTTCAGTGTATGAAGCGACAATTCTAATCGCAACGTGTTTTTGTCCGGCGAAGAAGATGCCCTCCCCCACTGGTGTTTCTAGTAAAAGGAATTTTTCTTGGTCAGTCAAAGTAAATGTTTGCTGAATTAAATCAATTGTGGCTGGACTTTGTTTCAATAATAATTGAATTGAAGAGTTAGTAATAATTGGCTTGCCATAATCAGAACGCATAAAGTCGGAAACATCTTGAGTAATAGTTGTTACCCCTAGCCAATACTTTCTGGCTCTTTTACAAATTCCGAATAAGAAGGAAGCTCCATCTTCAGTTTTCATCATCCACCAGGCCTCATCAATAATCAACAATCTCTTTTTCATTGTTCCTCTGGCGGTATTCCAAATGTAACGCATAATGATGAACATCGCCATTGGCCTTAGCTCGTCTTCCATATCTCTAATACCAAAAACTACCAATGCCTTGTTCATTGAAATATTCGATTTCTGATTAAAGAAAGAAGCGAAGGTTCCTTTAGTGAATTTTCTTAATCTTTCAACTAATGATTCGGCTCCATCCATTGTATCTAGCACGGCTTCAAGGTCAGACATAATGGGGATATTATTGGCCCAAGTTTTAGGGTCGGAAGTAGGAGTAATATCTTTAGCCGCGTAAGTTTCAGAAAGAGCTCTGTCCATAATAGCGTCTTCTTCTGGGCTTAACCCACCAAGCATAATTCTCATTAACCCAACCAAGTTAATCGTGTTAGACCTTAAAACATCTTCCGAGGTTTCATCTTCTCTTGGTTCAGGAAGGTCAAAAGGATTAATATGGCTTTCAGAGCTTAAAGATATTTTGAAGAAGGACCCATCAACCGCCTCTGCTAGCGTCTTATACTCGTTTTCAGGGTCAAGAATGATACATTCTGAGCCCATCATCAAAGACCTCAAAATTTCTAGTTTAACCGCATATGATTTACCAGAACCAGACTTGGCAAAGATAACCATATTGGCGTTTTCCATACTAAACCTATCAAACAAGACTAAAGAATTATTGTGCTTGTTAATGCCGAATAGTATCCCTTCGTTAGAACTTAAATCAAAGGAAACGAATGGGAAAATACTAGACAAAGGAGTTGTGTTTAGGGTGTTGTGGATTTGAAGTAAGTCACTACCATAAGGGAAGGAAGAAATTAAACCTTCTTTTTGTTGATAAAGAGCTGGCTTAATATATATTAGTCTAGCCTCAAGAATTGATCTTAAGGTTGTTTCAATTGTTTCTAGCTCTTTAGCGTTGTCAGCATAGATAGTAATATACAAACCAAACTTAAACATTTTTTCTTGGGCCGTCTGGAGCCTACTTCTTAAATCTTCCAAATCCTGGTAAGCGGTTTCTAGGGCTGGGTCTCTAATCAATCCCTTCTCTTCCCTTTCCATAATTTCCGCCTGAACTTCAGTAACGCTTTTTCTCAATTGTTTTAAAATTGTTCCTGTTTCAATCGGGTGGAAAAAGAAAGAAATATCCAAAGGAATATCCATATTAATAATCGGAGAAAGCCATCCAGTTGTTAGATATCTAGGATATGAAAAAACAAAGTAAGTTTTAGCTAGCTTTTCTTCCATTTGGATATAGCTTTGATTCACTTCAATCGAAGCTGGCGCAATTATATCCATTGCGGTAGTCATTTCTTTTTCTAGGAATTTCTCCTGTTTTGGTTTGTTTCCGAATAAGCCCATATGTTTATGCTATAACTTCAGGCGGTAAATCAGGATAATATCCCAATTCGGCCTGTTTAGGGTGATGTAATCCCCATAATAATTCGATTAATTCTTCAGAACCCAAAGTAGCAGATTTTAACCCGCACCTTCTGATTCCCAATGATATATATTCCATTCTTTGCCATAACTGATATTTACCATTTTGAAACTTCTTTTCGGTTAAGTTAGTTTTACTGTCAGTTCCGGCGCTTGTAATGTTAGGTAATTCAGTCATTGGGTAGTAAGGGACGACAACATAAAAGCTTTTACTCATAATACTTCCATTAGCAACGATTTCTTCAATAAAAGACCTATACTCAGAAGTTTGTATCTTTAATAGCTCGTTTTGTTGCTTGGCTTCTAGGCTTTTAATTTTATCAATATATCCAGTAATATTTACCCTCCTTGAATTAACAAGGATTTGGCAGCTGAAATCAAGAGAATTTAAAAAGTTCTGGAATTGATAAATAATAGCCATTTGTTCATCTTCAGACTTTAAAGCAAAGTTTAAAGAAGAAACCAAAAGGACTCCTTTTAAGGATTTATCTTTCATTACCATTACCCCCTCTCTGATTTGCTCGACCGGCATAAATTGTTGAGATGGAACTTTTACCATGTATTATTTTTCAAAATCTATTTTTTTAATCATATCTCCAATCCTACCTTCTTGCTTTACTTTTAGTGGAGATTTTTCTTCTTTCTTTACGGTTATTTCCCTTCTTATTCTTTCAGTTGAAAGATAAACAGAAGATTGTTTCCTCCTCCAAAGGAATATTTTAGGATTAATATTGAAATTAGCCCAGTTCTTCATTACGGTCGGTAGTCCTTGCCCTTCTATTTTAGTAAAAGAAATAGCTAAGGCTAATCCAATCAAGCCAGCAGCAATTAAAAGAAAAAGGAAAAAGTTAGTCTGTCCGACGGAAAAGTACATGAAGAAACAGGCAGCGATTACTCCTCCAACAAGAAGACTCTGTCTCATGTTTAGAGGCCCCAATATTTTGGCCTCATGTTCTATAAATTGAGGAACTCGGTATTGCATATTAGATTAAAGGTTCTTTGTATTTATCGTTAGTATTAACGACCGTCTCGGCTGGTTTTTCTTTTTGTTCTTCTGTCTTTGACTCCCCTTCCTTAATAGTATTATCTACTAATTCTTTCTTCTCTGCAACGTCGGTAGAGTATAATTTGTTTAAGGATATTCTTAGGTGACTAAAAATTCGGCTATCAATGTCCCAGCTGATATCTCTAGCCTTTTCTGTTTCAAGGTTTAATTCTAATTCAAGAATAATTGGAAACTCCCTAATTGGTAATTGTCCCATTAATGTTTTCCCAACATATTTTGTTAATTGAGATTGTATCTCTTCGTCAGCTATTTCATTCTTCTCGCAGATGTCAGCGATAATACGAAAATTCTCTTCAGAGAAAAGAGCTTCTTTAATATTGTCTGGAAGTTTTTCGTAAGTCTTCCAAAATAATTCTTCTGGGTTTTCTTGTTCGTTCATATTCTTATTTTAGCACATATTTAATTTTGAGCAATATTTTTTATAAGAAAAAACCCCATTGCGGGGTTAACTTTTAAATATTGTCTAGTCCAAACATTTTTAAGTGAATATCTTTCGCCTCTTTATCAGATAATTCTTCGTAAGTTACTCTCAATGTGTATTTTTTCTTATCCTTTACTTGGTAAACATCAGCAACGTTAATACTCCAGATGTTTTTTCTATTAATTTTTGTTTCTAGTTTTTTAAGGTATTCAAAGATAGAATCTTTTTCATCTAGCTCAACATTCACATCTAAAGATATTAGCTTTTGGGTCAACTCAACGACTGGATTATCATCTACGCTAAGTAACATTTTGGTTATTTTATCAACGTCAATTTCAGCAAAATATAGATTAAGCTTTGTTTCTGATGGAGTTAGTTTGTAAATAATACCAATGTTTTGTCCGTTAACATGAATGTCCCAACAAGACCTAGGATTAGAGATTTTTGGTTTTGAAACTGATTCAAAATACTTAACATCCGCAAAACCAAGCAATCTTAATAATGATTCAACCTTATCCTTAAATTGTGGTAAGGTGTTTTCTTTTGACCCTGATAATATTCCTAAAGAATCGTGTTCTAGGTATTTTTTATTCTTTTCTCCATAAACCTTCCCTATTTCAAAGATGTCTATATATTCAACCCCTTTCTTAAAGTATTCGTTCATCTGGTTCAATAACCCGACAGCAATCGATTGTCTTAAGTGAGGATATAAATCATTAACTGAATTTTGAGTTGAGATTTGGTTTAAATCAGAATAATTTAATTGAGCGTTAATCCCCTCTTGGGTTAATGGCCAAGACAATGTTTCGTCGAAACCTAAAGCCGAAAGAACGTCTCTTATCTTTTCTGAAAGAATAATATTTTTAGGTGTAATATTTTTAACAACTTCTAATTCAGGAACTTCATTGGTTGGAATACGATTGTAACCGTAAACTCTAATTACTTCTTCGGCCAAATCTTCTGGCAAAGAAACATCCATTCTATAGGTAGGAGGGATAACAGTCAGAGCTGTTTTAGAAGGAGTGATTTTAAATTCTAAAGCTTTTAATATTTTTAATGTATCTTTGGAAGATATTTCAATCCCTGCTAATTTGCTTGGCATCTCCTTATCAAATTTTATCTTCGGAGAAACAAACTTTTTAGGATAATAACTGAATAATGAGCTAGCAACTTGACCACCAGCATATTTTATAATCAAAGAAACTAGCATTTTCATGGCATAATCAGCTCCATTGGGGTCAAGGTCTTTTTCTAATCTTCTACTAGCTTCAGTAGTAATACTTAAGCTTCTTGAGTTTCTCCTAATAATTGAGCGGTCGTAAATAGTAAACTCAACAACGATAGAGCTTGTGTCGTTATCAATGCTGTCATTTTTTGCTCCAATGATTCCAGCTAGAGCCAGAACACTGTTCTTATCCTTAATAATAATTTCATCATTATTAAGCTTCGTTACTGAACCTAATAAGGTGGTTATTTCTTTAAATTCTTTATTGATAGCCCAAGCAATGGTTCCTTCGGTTTTTTTAAAATCAATCAAGTGAGATGGGAACCCAGTCAACATCATTACGTAATTAGAAAGGTCAACTAAAAGGCCAGCAGTATTTAGTCCATAGAAAGACATGTATTCTTTTAGCCACTGAGGAGATTCTTGGTTTTTAACATTATCAAGCTTAATGGCTAAAACTCTCTTAACATAATCTGTTGCCTCTATCTTAATATCTAGCTTTTTAGTGTTTTTAACGATTGGCTTAACAGTAGGAACGATTGTCTTCAAATTATAGTAAGCAGCTACTTCTCTAGCCAGTCCAATAACCGAAAGACAATCAGCACGATTTTGTCTAATTTCTAAACTGAGTAAATAATCTTTCTTTCCTTTGTAAGAAACTTCAGTGAGACCATCCATCATAAAGCCAGTCAAAGTTAAAGCCTCCCCTACTTCCTTAGCAGTGGCCTTTAATCCGGGAACTAATTCTTTTATCTCACTATATAGTGCTTTCATTTTCGTAATATTTATATCCTAAGTTTCCTCCTAATAAAGTTCTAATATCAATAATTTTGTATTTAGCCATTACCCAACGGTCAAGCCCTAAGCCAAAAGCAAAACCAACATACTTCTTAGTATCAATGCCAGCCATCTTCATAACATTAGGATGAATAATCCCTGCTCCTCCCATTTCAATCCAGCCAACACCCTTACATAAAGGACAGCCTTTACCATGGCAATTAAAGCATTGCATATCTGGTCCTACTCCGGGTTCAACTTCAGGATAGTATTTATTCCTATATCTAGTTACCACATCTTCTCCATACATTTTTTTGAATAGGACTTGGAAGGTTCCAAATAGGTCTTTCATGTTTGCTTTTTCAGTGACAACTACTCCTTGGTATTGGTGAAAAACAAAATGATTACTTTTGTTAACACTTTCATTTCGGTATGATTTTCCTGGGCAAACAATCTTAAAAGGAGGCTTGCAGGTAGCTAAAGCTCGAGCCTCAATTGATGATGTTTGGGTTCTTAATAAGAAATCAGGTTCTTTGATATAAATGGTATCTTGCATGTCACGAGCCGGATGGTCAGCAGGAACATTCAATCTTTGGAAACAAAATTCATCAGTTTCAATTTCTGGTCCGTCCATAATACTAAAACCCATGCTAACGAAAAGCTCATTCATTTCTCTAATAGTTTTAGAGATAGGATGCAAGTGCCCGATTTTCGGGGCGGAAGGATTAAAGGTTTCTGATTGTGATTTAATGCTTCCTGACAACTCCCCTCCTTTGATTGATTGCTCTTTTTCAGCAAATAGGTCTTGAGCCTTTTTGTAGGCTTGTTGAATAATTAAAGCAGTAGTCTTCTTTTCTTCTACTGGTAAATCCTTAATTTTTTTAATTAACAACTTAAAAGACCCATTGTCACTAAAGTATTTATGCCACAATTTTGTCATATCAGAAGAAGACGCAGCAGTTTGCAGGTCACTTTTTAATTCTTCCAATAGTGTATTTACTTGTTCTTCTGTCATAAGGGTATATTAACAAAATATTGAGAATATTTAAAGGGTGTTAAAAATTAAGATAAAAGTCCTAATTTTCAGCCACGATTTTCTTAATATTCTCTATATCCTCGTATCCAGAAATATTCATTGCTTTTTTAACTTCAGTAATTGTTTTTTGAGCAATTTCACGAGAACGGGCTGTTCCTTCAATTAAAGCTTTCTGGACTTCTTCGGGATGCGATTCATAGAAGGCCCTTCTTTCTCTAATAGGAGCTAAGAAAGCATTCAAAGTATCACTCAATATCTTTTTAATTTCAACATCACCAACCTCTCCTTTCTTGTATTTGTTTTTTAATTCTTCCAATCCTTTTTTATCTTGGTAAAAAGCATCTAAATAGATAAAGACGACATTGCCTTCAATGTGGCCAGGGTCAGTGGCTCTAATTCTGGTTGGGTCAGTGTACATCTTTTTAACTTTTTTGTTTACTTCCTCTTCTGAGTCAGACAAATAGATGCAGTTACCTAAACTTTTACTCATTTTAGCTTTTCCGTCTATTCCCATTAAGCGAGGAACTCTTCCTACTAAAGCTTCTGGTTCGGGGAAAATCTTTCCGTAGATGCGATTAAATTTTCTAGCAATTTCTCTAGTTAGTTCAATATGCGGTAATTGGTCATCCCCTACTGGGACTAAATCAGCCTTGGGCAAAAGAATATCAGCGACTTGGCTAGCGGGATAATTATAGAAACCCAAAGAAACATCTTTTTGTAAAAGCATTTCTGATTTTAAGGTTGGGTTCCGGTCAACCATTCCTTTAGGAGTAATCATGCTTAAGAGCATTGTTAGTTCTGCATATTCAGGGATATAGCTTTGAATAACAAAATTGTTTTCTAAAGGGTCTAATCCGACTGAAAGCCAATCTAAGGCAACCTCAATTACCGAATTTCTAATTCGGCTGACGTCTTCGGCATAATCCCCCAACGCTTGATAGTCAGCAATGAGGAAATAACAAGTATATTCTTTTTGTAATTTAATCCAGTTCTCTAGCGCTCCAACATAGTGTCCAAGGTGTAATCTTCCAGTTGGCCTCATTCCAGTAAGGATAGTTTTCTTTTTGTTCATATTCATCATTTATTGTATTGGATTTATTATAGCAAAAAAAAGATAAAAAACGAAGGTCGTCTCTATCTTTTTAATATTTAGAAAATTGTCACGATAGAGAGATTAATCAACATCAGCACCATCTTTGATTGCGCCCTTATCTTTTAACTTCTCAAGATAATCTTTTTCAATCTTTGCTTTCTTTTCATCTTTTTCCTTCTCTTCCTTTTTTTTAGGCTTTTCCATAATTTTTGGGGTCATATCACCAAAAACTGTCTTTGCTGCGCCAATACCAGCATCTCTTGCTGCTCCACCGACAGCATTTATAACTGTTTTAGTCGCATCCCCTGCTTTTTTTCCTAAAACAATTGAGGCAATACTGCCAGAAATATTTGCAGCAGTTCCTACTGTTCCATCTTTCCATCCTTGCTTCGCTCCTGCACCCATATCTCCTTTTACTATCCCAGCAACAGTTCCCATTGCCATTCCTGCAGTTTTTCCTCCGATATTTGCTATATTACCAATAAGGCCCTTCTCTTGTGCGGCCTTACTTCCTTTCTTCCAATCACTTATGAAATCGCTAGATTCTGATTCTTTTTTGGGAGTAGAAGGAGTTGGATTGCTTGTAGCAGGGCTGCTATTAGAAGGAGTAGAGATTGGTTCAGGGTTGAGTTCATTTTCAGTATATCTATCATAGGCTGTTGTTCTTCTATTATATTGTTGAGGCCTATCAATAGCAGGATTTGGAGACCCTGGAATTGGGCGATTTTCTATAAGGTCAAGAGATTCTTGCCCCGTTGGTCTGTTGGAAGAAGTGTATCCCGGGTCAGGTCTTTGAGGGGAATCACCAGCCCCACCCCTTCTTGATGCATATCCGGACCCAGCAGCCGCTGCTCCCCCAGCGAATCCAACAGCTGCTCTGCTCGCAGCGCCGAAGAATTTTTTCCCATAACCAGTTACTTCTCCGCTTAACTTTGAAGCGGCCTTTTCTCCGGCTGAAATAGACATAAAGAAACCAACAAGGAGGAAAGCAAAAGGAAGGATGTAAGCAAAAAGGAAGCCCAAAATATTTCCCGCATCAAAGGTGGTCAAAGCAGATGCTTGAGAAGAAGTATCGGCCGAATAAGCGACCAAAAGCTTGTTTGCTAGATATATAGAAAGTCCGGCGGGTATCCCAACAAAGCACCATTGCCAAAAAGAGCCCCACCATTCATTCCAAGAAAGAATACTAGGGAATATTTTTCCAATATGTTCAAACTTAGGAAAAACTTTAGTAGCAAAAGCAATAGGAGAAACAATAACCAAAATCCATAGAATTATAGTTCTAGCAATAAAAAGGAAAGAATAAAGAAGTAATATAACGCTAAAGAGCAAAGAAAAAGCGAGTAAAATTATTGAATAAGTAACTTGAATCAAAAAGTCGGCATCACTGGTTTTAATTGAGTTAAAGGCATTAAAAATTCCCACTGAATAAGTGTTCTCTGCTACTCCTCCCGACATGAAAGAATTAGTTATAATATTTGAACCATCAATAATAAAACTACAAATTACAGGCGTAAAGTTAATAAGAAGAGCAATTATTATAAAGTTAATTAAGGTTTTTTTTGCATCACCTTCTCTTCCTAAAATTATTGATATAGCAATCCAAACTAGCCCGATAATTAAAGCAGCATTAGCTATATTTCTAACAATCCCCCACCCTATTTCAATAACAAAATTATCAGAGGGAGAAAATCCCAAACCAGTCATTTTACCATCAATAATATTATTTAAGACGGCACCGCTAATAGTTGTTGCCGCTCCTGCAATTGCAGAAAAAATATCAAGTATAAAACATTTCAATGCTTTTAATGGGTCTAAAAGGTCAACGTTGCAAGCAGTTCTTGTGGCCTCTATTTTTTGCTCTACAGAACCTGTATTTTTTGGAGGATTCATCTCTTTAGTAAGGACTGTGGTTGAGCTAGCCGGCAGATTCACGTTTCCTCCTAAATTCTCTACCGTTGATCCTGACGGTAAATTTATATTCCCTCCTCCACCTTCTACTGCAACAATAGTGAAATTGTCTGTATTCAAACCTATAGCGAATATTTTTGCTGAAGAAGGAAAAAGTAGCAAAAAAGAAAACAAAGCTACTAATAAAAAGGGAATTAATTTTTTGCGAAAATTAATCATATATAAATTTGTAATATAATAAATCTATCTAATAATATCATTTTAGCACATATTTCAAAATTTCAAAATAAAAAAAGACCCGACAGTAGCGATAGCTAGAGCGGGAGATTTTGTTTTTGGTTACCTCACATAACGAGGGCCACCACTTGATTGGCGAGCGTAAACGTCTTCCTCGATTTTGCACGCGCGCACAATGTCAGTTTCTTTGTCTCTGATAATGCATTCGCCGCTTGTCGTTAGGGTTGGTTTCCCTGGAACCAGTTCCCCATTCGGGGTGGTTTGGGCGGAATTCTGTTGCTTAGTGTCCGTGCACCCTGCGAGCAGGATGGTGGTCATGAGCAGTGCGATACAACAGATAGTAAGAAGCTTATTCATTTTTGAAACACCTCAATTCTCGAATCCATTAGCCTCTCCGAGACTATAGAATCCGTACTTTCTATATTATAATATCATAACATAAATTTGTCAAGCTTGTATGGTTCTTACCAATAAAGTATAATTTAAGCATATGCTTAGTATCAAATTTTCTCCCGAGACCGTTATAATGCTACCTTTTGCAATTTGCCTTGATATGGTAGGCATTGTTTTATTTTGCTGTGGGATAGATGACTTTGGAATGACTGATATTCTAGGTATTACAATTGTAGACGGGTGGTTATTTTTCCGTGGGAACCAACGAGCAGGGAAAACAAAAGGAAGACGAGAGACAATGTCTGGAATATCAGATAGCCTGAAGAAACTTTTCACTGATAAGAATTTTAAGTTCATTACCCCTACATTTTTAGAACTAATTCCGTACGTAGGAGCCCTCCCTTTCTGGACAATATCAGTAATCTTTAATTTAAACGAAGAAGACTAAGATGGAATTTTCAGAATACATGATTTATATGTACAATTTTGCTCTCGGAGTGGGAGCGATTTTGGCTTTTGTAATGATAATTATTGCGGGAATTAAGATTTCAAGGTCAGGCGGCAATCCTTCAGAAAGACAAGAAGGTAAAAAACAAATTATCAATAGCCTTATTGGTCTTACCGTTCTTTTGACCTCATATATTCTTTTAACGACAATCAATCCAGACTTGGTAAATATTAGCACTATTAATCTAAGTGGATCGTCAACAGGTGGGACTATTAATTCTAGTCCGACTGTAAACAACATAAAGAATTATTCGTTTGATGAAATACCAATCGGAACAATTACCGAAGCAGTTTTAGCTGGGACATCGTCAACGGTAAATGCCCTCCCCTGCTATGAATATGAACACAAAGCATATAATGGTAACGGCACTCTTATTATCGGTAATACTATTGATAAGAATGGCGACGGAGCAATAAATGAAAAAGATGCTCTTTTAGATAAAGATAATTTTTATTGCATCAAGCTTTTAGATGATGCTATCAAGAAGAAAGTAGAGATTCAACTCAATCTTTTAACTAGCGAATTAGATGGTTTAATGAAGGGCGGCTGTTCTTGTAAGAGAGCTTATCATCAATGGTTTCCTCCCAATACCACAGATGGAGAAATTAAAAATGGAGGACCTAAATGTTTTTGTCCCTACGGAATTTCCTATTGCCGATGTTGTGGTTCAAGGAACGGTTGTCCAGGCGCTCCCTTCAACCCATACAGTCTCGAAGGAGAATTCAAACAATATCAGTATGATGTTTGTGGGAATAGATTAGCTCTAGACTGTAAGAGACAAGAGATAAGAGAATTGATGAATGGAGAGAAACCAGACCAGGTCTGTTATGACAAGGAATATATAAAAGAAAAAACCCCCTTCAATCTTTTAACTATTAAAGATGGCATTAATAGATTGAATGCTTTTAAAACTTACTACGACAGCCAAGTTAGCGAATTAGAATCAGCAGAAGAGAAGATGAAAAACCCATACGGAGAACGACTCACTTTGGCTGAAATGTATAATAATGTAGAAACAAAAGGCAAAGTTTCAGTAATTAAGAAAACTTTTGATGGGTATAATATTTCTAGGTATTGCCGAATTGCTAATTGTACAAAAGGTGTCTGTTCTTTAAATAATGAAAACAGGGTTTGCAAGATGGATGGCACGGAAGAATTCTATTCCTATTCTGGTGATGGAGCCACATTCTATTATAATTCTGACTACAATACAGACCAGAAAGATGAAACTAAATTAACAGACCAAACCGACAATAAATGCAGTATTGAAACTTATGATATGAATAAGGAAATGTACGGTGGGCTGGTTCGTATTGGAGAGACAGTTGATTATACCGAAGCCTGGGGAAAAGAAGTTTCAAAAAGAATAGATTTATTAAAGGGAGAAGTTCAAAAGATGTATTGGGCAGGCATGCAGATATATGACTTCCCTGATGGTTGTAGTAGTAGTAATTGTACTAATAGTAGTGCTAATAAGATTAATATTTGTACCTCTCCGGGTTGCTGTAGAGATTGTGGCGAAGGTTGTAATTGTAATAATGTATCAATCACCAGTTGTCGGGAGTGTGAGCCAACAGAAACTATTTGTGCCGTCAAAGAAGTTAACGGTTCCTGTTCGCAAAAAGTAAGAGGATCGTATTCAGGATGTTCATCTTATTGTGGTGGCTGGACGCCAACCGTCTATCAAGTCCAACAAGATTATTGGACTTGCCCCTATCGTAGTCTTTACGGGATTATAGCTAGTCTTTACCAGAGAAGAGTCATTGAACGTTCATGCTACGAAGAGTCGGAAGACAAAGATGAAACAAGTTCAAGGGCAAATAAGCTTGCTGGAGTTGGAGTTGTACAAAAAATGGAAGAAAGAGAAGCAATGCTATTCGAGCTTGCTTCAGTCGGGACAATTGTAGAGAATCCTATCAAGCCTTACGAATCAGTTAGCACAGTCGAGCTTTTTGGCAAAGTTTTTTCTGATGCGACATATTTAATCCCTGAAAAACTAGACGACCTTAAGTGTGATGCAAAATTAAGCACTAAGCTTAATATAGAGAATAGATTTACTTTGTTTGATATGTTGAAAACTTCTAGAGAAAGGCTGACTGGCTGCGTGACAGGATATAGTTATCCCTACAAAAAATCAGCTGATACAACGAGGGTGATGAGCTGTCACGAGGCTTCTAATACTAGTCTAATTCTTCTTCCCGAGTTCCCCTACCCTGATATGTCGAAAGCAGTAGACCCAAAAGATAATACACCAGCTCCATATATTAATTGTTACCCCTATAACAGTAGCGCCCTAACGAAAGAAGAAAAGATGACATGTTTCTATAATATTAACCGTACCGGAGTTGAGGGAAATGAAGGATGTCTAATGATTACTAAAAACTATATGGACAATTATTATTGTTGCCAGTAATATTAATATATATGAATATAAAAATAACAGCTACAATATTATTCCTTTCCCTTCTCGCCTTCCCTGCCTTTGCTATGGACTATCCGCAGTTTGGAGGAATTACACTTAATAAAGATACTACTGCGGCGCAATACATTATTTACTTCTTCAACTTGGCCGTGGCTATCGGAGCTTTTATTGCGGTAGTTATGGTGATTATGGCAGGAATAGAATGGGTTACTTCAGGAGGAGAACCAAGCAAGGTGACCAGTGCCAAAGGAAAAATAGTTAATACTCTTTTTGGAGTCTGTGTTCTTATGGGCTGTTATTTCATTCTTAATACAATCAACCCTGAATTAACAAATATTAATATAGATGATTTGAATTGTGAGAACGGAATAGTTCTTTCTGTTATGAGGGGAGAAGAAAAAAAAGTGAAAGATTTTTGTGTTAGCACAACGCAAGGCAACATAACAGACACAATTATAAGCACTAAAAAATGGAATTTCCCCGAAGGACAATTATTGAAAGCCTATGCTTATACAGGGCCTAGCTATACAGGAACATATACTGAATATAATTGTAAGACGGGTTCATGTAGTGGAGAGATTCCGACCGGAACAAAATCAATTTATTTTGTCTTAAACAGCCCCGGTGTTTATTTATACGCAGCATCCGGATATAAACCAGGGACAGCAGGTTATCCTCGTTACACCGCTGAAAGTGTCGCTGATTTATCAAAACTAAAAAGTTTTGATAATCTTACAAAATCAATAGATATAGTGAACCCTGATACAACAACGCCGTTAGTCGCTTATCGAGCTGTTGTTTTTGAAGACCAGAATTGGAGGGGAAGATGTGCTTTTGTGCCATATCCACTTGCCGACACAGACCAAAGTGCTATTAGTGGTAATTATACTGATAGAGTTAGTGGAATTTCTTCAATCATAGTTTCTAGGACTATTATTAATCAATTTGACGCTACCGATAGAGGGAAGGTTATACTTTATACTAAAGCCAACTGTGGAAAATCAGATACTGATCCAACTAAACAAATTAAAAAGTGTTCTATACCAATCGGAACAGAGGCATCAGGGCAATCAAATATCTTTAAAAATGACCCAGAAGGAAAATGTCCTTTTGAATCTGGTGACGAGGTTATGTCTTTGGAAATTACAGGTCCAGCCGGAATAGTTCTAAGTACGGCTAAAAAAGACGAAGTAAATAGTGGAACACGCTGCCAATATTTTAGTAAAAAGGATCTTAATCAAGGAACTTGCGTATCAATAATCGGCTCTTCTGTTTACACAGTTGGAGGAGTAAATCCGAAATCTTTTATAATTATTCCTGATAATTAAAATGAAAAAAGCAAAAACTACAATTTTGCTTTCTTTAATAGGAATATTGTTTATCTCCCCTGTTTTTGCCATGGATTACCCTACGATTGCTGGCATCACTATTTCTAATTCAACTTCGGCAGCTGAATATATTGTTTATATTTTTAATCTAGCCATTGCGGTAGGAGGTTTTATCTCTGGAGCTGTTTTGTTTTTTGCTGGAGTGGAATATATTTCTGCTGGGGGCGACCCAAAAAAGCTTAGCAGCGCTAAGGAAAAAATTAAGAATGCTTTTTTTGGATTAACAGTCTTATTGGCTTCTTTTATGATTTTAAACACTATTAATTCTCAATTAACAACGGTTACAATTAATGATTTGGAGAAGCAGACGGAAGTAGAAACGCCTATACCTGAAGGTGCCGGAGTCTATCTCTATGACTCCCCTAACTATGTTTCTACGGTAGACCCAATAAGGGTTACGGGAGTCATGGCTAACTTTTTAGAAAAAGGGTTTAATAATAGGGCTCAGTCAATTAAAATAGTTAATGCTTCGGAATTTAAATTTGGAGCCGTTATCTTTGCCAAAAACACTGACTCAGACCTTGGCCCAGGTTTCGAATTAAGAGGAAATTGCTCCTTTATCCTAAATAGTATTCCTAATTTGAGCGCTACTAATGGGAATGAGAATAATCCAGCAATCGGCAATAATAGTCTTTCTTCAATTCTTGTTTTTAAGACAAAAGAAGGCGCCGTTAGCGTTAAATTATTCAATACTCCTAATTGCAAGAAAAAGACCAGCGAATATAGGGAGGAAAAAGAGGAAGAAAATACCTGTACGATCAATAGTGGTAGTGGTTTTGCGAATCTTAGCGAGGCCTGTCCTAAATTCAAAGGAGATATTATCTCAATACAAACCAGTAGTAATACAGGAGTGTTATTCAAGGCAGCGGCCAGCACGGAGGCAGGAAGATGTCAGTTCTTAGAGTCTAATAATAACGGCTGCATCAATACGCCAAAATATGGCTATACTTACAGTCTCGGCCTTGATAAATACAGTCCTTCAGTTACACCGAAATCTTTTATGCTTTTCCCCTTAGTAAAGTAAAGAGAGAGTCCCACTGAGCTAATGATAACACCTCTGCCCTCTCCCCTGGCTTAAGATTATTATCTTCAAGCCATTTTTTTATTACCTCTCTTTCTATTTTTAATTCCTTAGAAAGGTTACCAATCAATTGTTTTCTCGGGTGTGAGAAACCAGCTTTAATTAATTTAAAATATTCATCGTTCTTTTTAACTCCCTTAGGAGTGATACGGATAAAGACACTGTCTATTTTAGGCGAAGGATAAAAGGAACCCTTAGGGACAGTGAAAAGTATTTTAGGGTTAGCATAGTATTGAACCGCAATAGAAAGAATCGACATATCCCCCGGCTTAGAACAGATTCTCTGCCCTACTTCCTTCTGAATCATTAAAAAGATATCTGCGGGTGGATTCTTGATTTCCAATAAGTTCCTGATTAAAGCTGAGGTTAAATAGTATGGGATATTAGCAACAACCTTATACTTCTTAGGTTTAATGTCTAATTTATCATTATCAAACAGTTTAAGGATGTCTTCATTGATAATTTGTACGTTTTCAATGTTTCCGTCTTTTAGCTTTTGGCCCAAAGCCTCCACCATTTCTTGGTCTTTTTCAATGCAAAGAACTTCCTTGGCTATTTTCGCCATTTCTAAGGTTATTGCCCCTAGGCCGGGACCTATTTCCAAAACAATATCATCAGAAGAAAGGCTAATTGAAGCCATAATTTTCCTGATTTGGTTCTTGTCAGTTAAGAGGTTTTGCCCGAATCCTTTTTTGAGCTTTACTGTTTCCATAGGTGTATTATACACGACCTTTTTGATTAATAAAGGGGGGTTGTTTTGATGTGGAAAACTTCGTTGACATCTACGTAGATAGGACTAGAATATATAGTATCCAGATAGAAACTCTGGAATTAAGAATTCTATTAGTTATTGAGTGATTTTCATTAGAAACCATGCAATCCAAGATTATTCTTATCCAAAAAAACGTTAAAAAAACTATAGATAAAGTAGGCAAGAAAAGGCTTTTTTGGGCCTTTTTTGTACTTTTCTGCTTGTGGGGGATGGTTTTCCTTAATCAAGATACAAACACGTCTAAAACGAGCATTTCTAAGCTTCAGGACAACTTTTTGAGCTTAGATTCAGCCTTCCAACCAATTACCAACAACTTAATTTTTGAACAGGGAAAAGTTCTATCTGCCTTGCCCTCTCCCCTGTTTGTTTCATCAGAGACCTTGGGGTCTTTGTTTGATGAAGAGACTTCAAGTAAGGATATTATTAAACACGTAGTAGTTGAAGGAGAATCTTTATCTTCAATCGCTGACCAATACAATGTATCATCAGAAACCATCCTTTTAGCTAACGAGCTAGATAATGCGAAAATAAAGCCAGGGCAAGAACTTATGATTTTGCCAGTTAATGGCCTTATTCACATGGTTGAGAAAGGAGAAACTTTAGCAAGCATCGCTAAGACTTATGGAGCGGATAAAGATGAGGTTATTGGATACAACGATTTGTCTTCTTCGGGAGATGTCTTCATTGGAGATGTTCTAATTATTCCTAATGGAAAGATGCCAAAGAAAGCTATTCCTACCACTAATGCTCCTATTCAGAATTATGCCCAAACAACCCTACCCAATTCATACTTTATTGTTCCAACTATAGGAACTGTTTCTCAGGGGGCCCACTACTCATACAGCTCAAACGGAAGAGCATATTATAACTCTATTGATATTTATAATGCTAAAGGAACTCCAATTGTGGCAGCTGCTGGCGGACAAGTGCAAATTGTGAAGAATAAATGGCCTTACGGAAACTATATTACCATTCTTCATCCTAATGGCGTAGTAACTGTTTATGCTCATTTAAGTGGTTTTGCCAAAGGGATAGCGACTGGAACGACTGTTTCACAAGGTCAGATTATTGGATATATGGGTAATACGGGTTATGTTATTGCCGGAGTCGGTGGAACAGGAACTCACTTACATTTTGAAACGAGAGGCGCAGCTAATCCTTTGTTGGCTGTCTATAAAAAAGGAAGCAAGGTTTCATATTAATCTAAATTAGCCGAATGAAAGTTCGGTTTTTTGATACAAAAAAAGAAGGGTTAGTTCCCTTCTTTTCTGCATTCATCGTGTTTACATTTACAGGTGTTACAAGTTTTAGCTTCAGGCAATACAGTTAATCTTTCTTCGGGTATTTCGCATTCGCAATCAGGGTTGCCACAATTTTCGCATTTACCATATGTCCCCTTCTCTATTTTTTCTAAGGCGATATTTATGTCTCTTAAGCTTTCCTCTAAAGAATGTTCAACTGGTAAAAGATTCTCATATTCCTCTACCTCATCCACCTTATCTTCCGGGGTATCAGTTATCTGAGGATATGATGTTTGCCAGTTATTATCACTTGTTTTAGTAGCAAAGCTTTTTAATTGTTCTTCCACTTCCCTCTTTTTCTCTTCTAAGTCTTTTTTTCTTTGAGCGATAAATTCTGGTGTCATATTATTCGTAATAATTTAAGAATGGCAGCGACTATCAAAAAAAATATTATTGCTATTACTAGCCTGACTAATATTTTAGATGTGGGAGTCAGTTTTTTTGCCATGTTTATTATTTTATCTTCTCTTCGATACCTAATAGCTCTTCCTTAATTTGCTTGATTTGAGCAGCAATTTCTTGGTATTTTTCCTTGATGAGTTTTCTTTTTTCTTCTAGGTCCTTTACTTTGTCTTCTATTTCCCAGCGGTCTTTTTCAAGCTTTCTCCTGTTGTCTTCAGCGGTTCTTCTTCTCATCTCAATATCTCTCAAGACGACATCATCAGTTGTTTCGTTTTGTCTTCTTTCAAGGATTTTGATTTCATCCTCAACTGCTTTTTCTTTCAAGCCAATATCGGTTAATCCTTTATCTGACTTGTCTTTTTGTTTAGTGTTGTCGAACATTTCTCTCTTGATGTTTTCGACTTCTTGGTTTAGTGGAGCCAGTCTTTCTTCTAAATCTTTCTTTGTTTGCCCGAGAATGATTCGGTCGCGGTCTCTCTTGAATATTTCTAGTTGTTGAATCGCATCTTTTTCTTTAGCGACAACCTTTTCTGCGTTCAAATCACACTCTCTTATCTGAAGTCTTAGAGATTTAATTTCATCTTCTTTGGCGTACTTTTCTTTTTCAATGCCATTTCTTTCATCTTCTACTCTCCATCTCTCTTTTTCAATAGCTCTCTTCTCTTCTGACGTCTGAGCAAGGCCCTCTTTGGCTTCAAGGTCTTTCTTGATTTCATCGGTCTTGTTTTTCTTTTCTAAGATTAAGTCGAGCTTCTTTTTGATGTTTTCTATTTCTTCTTCTATTTCTTTCTTTCTTTTTTCAAAAGGAGCCTTTTCTTCATTAATTCCTTTTAGACTTTCTTCTAACTCAAAAGTTGCTTCAGCTATTTTGGCTAACTTTTCTTCATTTTCATCAATAGTTTTTGTTTCCTTAGCTGCTTCTTTAGAATCCTCTAGTCCTAGTTCTTCAGCGCTAGGTATTTTTTCAGGCTCTTCTAGCCCTAATTCTCTGGCGCTAGGAAGCTTTTCTGAATTAAGTTCCAATTCTTCCAATATGCTTAACTTGGGCGTTGGTTCTTCGATTGGCAATGATTCAGGAATTGTTTCTTCAGTTTCTGTTTCCATTTCTATTCTCTCGGCTACGCTCGGCTCAGGCGTTGGTTCTTCGATTGGCAATGATTCAGGAATTGTTTCTTCAGTTTTTTCTTCAATAGCAGAAACCTCCCCCTCTTGCTTTGGGAAGTCCATAAAGGCTGGAGCGGCATCAGTTTTTTCAGACGCTAGAGTTTCTTCTTGGAGAACTTTTTCTTTAATATTATCTTCGCTCTTGTTGCTTGATATAGCTAGCTCGTAAGCGAGGTCTTCAGCTTTTTTAGTTTCTTCCTCCTCAGAGAGAACAGCTGGTTGGATGAAACCGTCAGGTGTAGTTTCTGGTTCTGCTTTTGGCAAATCAGGCGAAGAAACCATTCCTTCATTTTTATCGGCAATGAAGCTTTGGGTTACCTCTTCTGATATGTCGCTCTTGGGGTAGACAGATATTCCTTCGGCTTCTTTGATATCTCTCTGCATTGTTCTAATTTTCTCTTTGTCTAAAAAAGTTTCCTGCATGTGGGATTTTAAAATTAAAATTAAAAGACGAACAACTCTAGTGAAATTATTTCCTTGCTTCCTTTAATGATAGATTAATTCTACCCTGTTCGTCAATAGAGATAACTTTTACTGGAACAACATCTCCAATTTTTAGCACATCAGTTACCTTGTTTACCCTCTCTTTAGCTAATTGAGAGATGTGAATCATACCTTCTTGTCCAGGAAGTATCTCAGCAAAGGCACCAAACTCAAGAATTCTTTTTACTTTTCCTTGGTATATCTCCCCTACTAGAACTTCTTTGGTTAAGTTAGAAATCCACTCAAGGGCTTTTTGTGCTGAGGCTTCATTTTCAGCAGTAACAAAAACTTTACCATCTTCTTCAATGTCAATTAGAACTCCGCATTCATCAATAATTTCATTAATGATTTTTCCACCAGTTCCGATAACATCTCCGATTTGGTCAGGTCTAATTTGAATAATATATATTCGAGGAGCATGAGGTGATAATTCTTTTCTTGGTTCAGGAATTGTTTCTAGCATCTTAGTTAAAATTTGCATTCTAGCTTTTTTAGATTGCTCTAATGCATCTTTCATTATCTTCATAGTAATTCCTCTAACCTTAATATCCATTTGTAAGGCAGTGATTCCATTTTTTGTTCCAGTGGCCTTGAAATCCATGTCTCCATAATGGTCTTCTTCTCCTTGAACATCAGTTAGAACTAAATAGTTCTTGTCTTCAGCACTTTTCTTATCATTCATTTCTAGCATTAGTCCCATCGCGATTCCTGAGACAGGATTCTTAATTGGAACTCCCCCATCCATTAGCGCTAAACAAGCAGCGCAAGTTGAAGCCATTGATGAAGAACCATTAGAACACAAAACTTCAGAAACGACTCTGATTGTGTATGGGAAATTTTCAGCCGCAGGAATCATTGAGCGTAAAGCTTTTTCTCCTAGCATTCCATGTCCGATTTCTCTTCTTCCTGGACCTCTCATCATTTTCGCTTCGCCAACGCAAGATGGTGGGAAGTTGTAGTGATGCATAAATCTTTTCTTTCCGTTTAATTCCATCTCTTCAAAGATTTTTTGATCTCCTGGACTACCTAAAGTTAAAACAGATAGAACTCTAGTTTCTCCACGGCAGAATAATCCAGTTCCGTGAACGCGAGGAAGAACGCTAACTTCGCAACCAAGTTCTCTAATTTCATCAAACTTTCTTCCATCGAAACGAATTCCTTTTTCAATTACTTTTTCATGGACAACTCTTTCTGCTTCTTTTTCAAAGAAAGCAAAACCCTTACGAGTTTTTTCTTCGTCTTCGTGTTTCTTTAATAGCTCAGCTAAATCATCGCGAACGATGTGAAGGTCATCAGTGGCATCTTTCTTTAAGATATTTTCGATTCTATCCCCTAGCAAGCTTCTGACTTCTTTTTCTACTTCTTCATCTCTCTCGATTTCTACTAAAGCTATTTTTTCTTTTCCCATCTTCTTAGCAATTTCTTCTTCGAAGTTAAGAATATCTTCGTGGTACTTTTTAGCAAATTCAACTGCCTTCAAAATATTTTCTTCAGGAACCTCTTCCATTTCAGCTTCAATCATATTGATTAAAACTTCTTTCTTTGATTCTGATTTTAAAGCTGATAATAATAAGTCCATGCTTCCAGCTTCTCTTTCGGCAAAAGTTGGGAAAGCAACCATTTTGCCATCTCTCATTCCAACTCTTACTGGAGCGACTGGTCCGTCCCAAGGAATATCTGAAGTTGAAAGAACGATTGAGGCAGCAATTAATCCTAAACTAGCTAAATCGCTTTCTTTATCCCAAGAAAGACAAGTAACAATTATTTGTACTTCTCTTCTGAAATCTGCTGGGAATAGTGGTCTAACAGCACGGTCGATTAATCTTGAAGTCAAGATTGATTGCTCGCTTGGTCTTCCCTCTCTTTTCATAAATCTAGAACCGAGAATTTTTCCTATGGCGTAGAATCTTTCTTCATAAGCAACAGTTAAAGGAAAAAAATCGATTCCATCGATTTCTTTCTTGCTCATTACTACAGTGGCCATAAGACATGTCTCTCCGAACTTCACGAAAACAGAGCTATTAGTTCTTTCTGCAAGATTCTTAAACTCTACTTCTAAAAATTTATCGTCAATTTTAAGTTTGAAAGATTCAGTCTTCATCATATTTTATTGCCTAGGCTTTTAATCCAATCTTTTTGGTTAATTCCTTGTAAGAATTTTCATTTGTTCTTTCTAGGAATTTTAAGAGCTTTCTTCTCTTAGCAACCATTTTCAATAAGCCTCTTTTTGAACTAACATCTTTTTTATGCTTTTTAAGATGTTCAAGAAGTTTTTGAATTTCTTCTGAAAGTAAAGCAACTTGAACTTCGGCAGAGCCAGTGTCAGTTTCATTTACTTTGTTGTCACTAACAATTTTTGTTTTTTCTTCTGTTGTTAACATATTTTTATATCTTTACTATATATTTCTTTGGGTGCCCCGTAGAGGGCTCGAACCCCTGACCTTGAAGTTAAGAGCTTCCTGCTCTACCAACTGAGCTAACGGGGCGAACGCTACTTTCCGTCAAAAAACTTTAATGTGTCTCCTCCCCCACCTAAGGCGGTTATGAAACCTTTGACTATCGCCCAGGCTCCGTAAACAACCACTAACCCTAGAATAATCCAGATGATAGTTTGTTTGGCAGCTTTTAATTTTTCTGCATTTCCGGCAGAAGTCATTAGGTTTATTGCTGCAATAACTAACGTGATAACAGCAATCGGAGGAACGATACTAAACAAAACAAAGTCGATAACGCCATTTACCATTGCAAATAAGTCATCGAAAGTGCAGGGGTCTCCTGCGGTATTGCCACAGTTAACCAAGGCTGCAGAAACAGGTGTAAAACTGACAAACAAAAAAAAGAATATTGAAGCAAAAATTAGTCTTTTTGTCTTTGTTTTAAACATGTTCATTGACTTTGTTATGTGTTTGGAGTATAGCTTGTTTTTTTAAAAAAATCAATACCTATTTTTTCACCAAAAGATTATCGCTTTTGTCAAGCATTTATTAATAAAAGAAGAAAGGAGGCGGGTGTTTGTGCCCCCGGCAAGAATCGAACTTGCACCACTAGTTCCGAAGACTAGTACTCTATCCGTTGAGCTACGGGGGCCTAATTCTTTTTCTTAATTCTCAATCTAACCGGAGGAACTGTGTCCTGGTCAAAAAGTAGGCGGTTCTCTACTAATTCTCTTTGTTGGGGATTATTTTGCAGCTCTTTTATCGGACTTAATCGTTTGATTAAGACTGGGATTAAAGAAATTAGCATTAATAATCCAGCCCATTCATAGCCTTTAAAAGAAAAAGAGAAAATAATACCAGTTAAGAATGATAAAAGGGTTCCTACTGAGGCTGTCCAGATTATAGTAAAGATTATGCAAGGAATCAAGGAGATAAACAAAACAGTTGGAGAGATAGCAAATAAAGCTCCGATTAGGGCGGCTAATCCCCTACCACCTTTGAATTTAAGGAAGCAAGACCAGTTGTGTCCTAAGACAGCTAAAACTCCGCAAGAAATTTGAAGTAAGATATGAAGTCCAAAGTATTGAGCAAGGTAAACCGCTAGCCAACCTTTAGCAACGTCAAAAACAAAAGTAAAAATCCCTTGCCACAAGCCAACATTTTTAAAAACATTGCTGCCTGAATTCTTTTTCCATCCAATTTCTAATAGATTTTTCTTAGTCGTATATTTGGTAATCAAATAACCGAAAGGAATTGAGCCTAGAAGGTATGCAGTAATTAAAAGTATGACGGCTGTAATCATTTTCCTTTTTTAATTTGTTCTATAACTCTATCTTTATGGGCAATGACAACTAGAATCGTTCCGAAAAGAACCGGATAGAATAAGTTTGGAGCAACTAAATATATCCACCAGACAACATATATTTCTCCAACTAGCCTACCGATTATTTGGTCAGAGATGGCTCTTTTTAAGAATTTTTTATCAACTTTCCCTCCCAAGAAGATTTCAAAAAGTAACATAAAGCAAACAACAGTAAGTAGCCAGCCAAGGAATATTTTCCAATTTAGGAATAATAATATTCCTAATAATGAAGCAGCCCCTCTTCCCCCTTTAAAGTTAAGAATCGGAGAGTAGTTGTGACCTAAGATAGAAAAGAATGTTCCTAGGGTAATTGCTAAAGCTGTATTCTCGGGGATAAAATACAGGGCTAACATAACGGCGAAGACAGCCTTAAAAGCATCTAGTAGGAAAACAATAAGGAAAGATATTATTCCCCATGCTTTTCCTTTCTCGTGAGAAACAATTCTTAAAGTGTTTAGAGCTCCAGTATTCTTAGAGCCAAAAGTTCTCATGTCTTTTCCTAAGAGCAATTTAACATAAATTAGAGCGAAAGGAATTGAACCGAGAAGGAAAGAAATTATAGAAACTAAAATGTAGTTTGTTTCAATCATATTTTTTATAAATTAATAACACCCAATTTGGCTTCTAGTGGGCTGTACCCCAGAGCCACACATTGTTTGCTGGCTACATCCAGTCGACGGAGGACTTAACCAGTAATGCCAACATGCTACAGTTTGGTCCGTTGATGATGAGAATTGACTAGTCGGTGAACATCCACACCCAACACAGTTAGAAGCATGAGAGCAATAATACCCAGTCGCCTCGATAGCTGTATTGCTCCAGCTATGATATCCTGTTGCTACTCCTGAATAAGATGGACTTACAGCAGGATGGTCTCCCGAATCCGAGCAATTAAAGCTTGGTGATGTGCCTATTCCTGCAATAGTTGTTGACCAGTTACCGTATTGTGTCCACCCACTCGGACAAGAAGCTAAATTAAATCGACACATATCATAGGTTCCGTCACTTGCAACCGTCCCACTATTATCGGTACAATTTTTCCTCGTATGGTTACCATTAACAAGTAGTGATGTTCCATCAGAGGTAAGAACGACGCCACAGGTAACTTTATTCCATGAAGTTATACTGGCATTATCAGCGGTATACCAAGAGCCATTATATGCTTTCATAATCATTGTTTGTCCAGTGGGGCATGTTGGATTAGTTCCAGCGATTACATTTGTTTGGAAAACCGAGCTTAAGCATTTACCAGAACCATTACAAACATCTCCAGTCCCTGAAGCCAGAATGTCTCCATTTACTTCAAGTTTTTTTGATGGACTTTCTGTGCCCATCCCTATTTTTCCGTTATTAACGCACAAGTCGGAGCTACACTCCATTTCACTCCATAGGTGTCCTGGATTGGGCTTTATTCCTGCAGCTCTAGTAATGTCAGTTCCCAATTCTTTAGTGTATTGATAAACCGAAAAAGAAAAAGCAAGAAGAGTAATAGTTATAAATAAAATAAATTTTTTATCCATACCAATATTATAATACATTAGCCTTCGATTGAACAGCAGATTAATGTTCCCGGCCCAACGTGGCAACCAATAACTGGACTAGTTATACTTAAGAATTCAATTTTGATTTGTGGATACTTATCCTCTATTAATGTTTTTAACTTTTGAGCTTCTTCTAAATTATCAGCGTGAGAGATAGCAATTTTGCAAGATTTGTTTTCCGATAAAGGTTTTTTAATGACACTTTCAATCTGTTTGAATAGAGCATCAGAAGTATCCTTAGCTTGCATTCTTAAATTGGCTGGTTTTATTACACCATCCTTTACTGACAATACTGGCCTCATTCCAATCTTTTGCATCTGAGTTAAAACAACTGACATTGGATGGTTTATTCTCCCCCCCGCTTCCAGCCATTTAGGACTTTCAAGCATTCCAAAAAGGAAAGTTTTTGAGCTTAATTCTTTTAGGCTTTCTAATATTTCTTCTCCCGATTTACCTTGCTCCCCCATCTCAGCTGCTTTAATAGCTAAAAGGCTTTCCGCCGCATCAGCATTAAAAGTATCAAAAACAAAGATTCTTTTTTGTATTTCGTCATCGAACATTTTCTTAGCTTGGAAAGCAGAGTTATATGTTCCTGATATGGCTGAGCTAATTGTAATAGCGAGCACATTTTCCGAAGTTTTTAGGGCTTCCTCGAAAGCTTTTTTAAATATTCCGATTGAAGGCTGTGAGGTTTTAGGCGTTGTTTTTATTTCATTTTTTTCTGCCTCCCTCATTTTTTCGAAGACATTCGAACCCTTAAGGTCTTCTCCTTCTGGCCATTCCATCACGAAAGGAACGACGGTTAAGTTAAATTTATTGATGATTTCTGGTGTTATTGACGCACTTTCTCCAATAATAATAGATATATTTTTCATATGTTTATTTATTATTCTTCTAACATCGTACACATTAAGGTGCCTGGACCAACATGGGCCCCAATAAATGGTCCAGTCAGACTTATGAAATCGACTTTAATCTGGTCTCCAAATTTATCTTCTAATAGTGACTTTAATTCATTAGCTTTTTCGATATTGTCAGCGTGGGAAATAGCGACTCGATAATTCTTACCCTCTTGCATTTCCTTTTTTGTTACATCTTCGAATTGTTTTAAAAGTGCTTCGGCGATGTCTTTAGCGTTTATTCTTAAATTGGCGGGCTTCACTTCCCCATCTTTCATATGTAGCACTGGCCTCATTCCAATCTTTTGCATTTGAGTTAAGATAACAGCTAAAGCGTGACTAATTCTTCCACCAGCTTCCATTTGGTTCGGATTTTCAGTCATGCCAAAGAAGTATGTTTTAGGAACATAATCAGTTACTATCTGGATTATTTTTTCGATTTCCTCTCCCTTCTCTGCTAGCTCAGAAGCTTTGATTGCTAAAAGAGTTTCAGCGGCATCAATATTATTTGAATCAATAATGTGAATCTTTTTTTGTATTTCATCGCTGAACATTTTTCTGGTTTGAATCGCTGAATTATATGTTCCCGATATCTTTGAGCTGATTGTAATGACGATAACATTTTCGCTTTTTGCTAAGGCCTCATCATAGGCTTTTTTCCAGGCGCCCATTGGTGGTTGTGAGGTTTTAGGATTGGAATCAATCCCCTTCTCAACTGCCTTTCTCATCTTTTGAAAAATATTATCCCCTTCTAGTCCTTCCCCTTCAGGCCAATTAAGGCTAGGAGTCAAAGCAATGATTCCATATTTATCAATAATATCCTTTGTTATTGAGGCGAAACTACAAACAATTACGGTTGCTTTTTGCATATATTTTTAAAATTTATTAGTTCCAAGAAAGAGTCATTGAGTCTGGTCCAATATGTCCACCAACGGGGAAGCAAACTAAACTAACAAAGGAGATTTCAGTGTTCTTTAATTCTAAAATCATCTTTTTTAGTTTCTCGGCTTGCTCTAAGCTGTCAGCGTGAGCAATAGCAACTTGAATTTTTTTGCCAGTCTCGCGTGTAGTTCGAGTCGCTTTTTCAAATTCTTCAAAGAGAGCAATTGATATTTCCTTGACGTTTCTTTTTATGGCAACAATGTTTAACTTGCCATTTTTGAATCCAAAGATTGGCTTAATATCCATCTTTTCGGCCCGGTTTAGAATGACATTTCCGAGAGCTGGGAATCTTCCGGAGGCTTCGAGCCACTTAGAGTTTTTATAGGTTGCGACCATCTTAACATTAGGTATTTCTTTGGTAAGATTGGCGATAATGTTAGGGATGCTCATCTTTTCTTTAGCTAGGGCAAAAGCCTTAAGCACTAATAGGCCTTCACAGCCAGTCCCCCTTAGAGTGTCGAAAATATGGACCTTATCTTGAAGCTCTTTTTCTAAGAATTTTTTAGCTTGGACGGCTGAATTATAGGTTCCAGAAACCTTAGAGGAAAAGGTAATGCAAAGAACTTCTTCAAAGTTTTTAAGCTTTTCTTTAAAAACGGATAGAAAATCATTAATTGATGGTTGAGATGTTTTGACTAATAGATTCTTAATTCCTCTGCGTTCCCCTTCTCTAATTTTTTGATAAACATTCCCAGGAATTTCTGAAAGTTCCTGAAAATCTATCTTAAATTTTACCACGCTAATTTTGTTTTCGGTGGTCATTTCTTCGGGAATGTCACAGACTTCATCAGTTACGAATCCTATTTTTTCTTTATTACTTTCCATATGTTTGTAGGCTTATATTACTTAATTTTTCTCAATACTCCACTGCTTTGCTCTCTCAAGCAGGCGTCGCATTACTTTATAGTCCAACCTACTAATAAACTTTCTGGGCAAGCGTTAATGCTGGTGACCGGATCAGTAACACTAACAAAGGAAATGTCAGTTTTCTTAATGGTTTTCATTTTTGCCTTTAGTTCGTCAGCTTGGGCAGAGTTGTCACCGTGAGAAATAACAATTCTAATTCTCTTCCCTTCTTTAATATCTCTTCGAGATTCTCTCTCTATTTTATTGAATAAGGCCGCGGCAAAATTCTTGGTTTTCATTGTTTCAATAGGAATAATTTTACCATTTTTCATTTCTCCTAAAGCGTAGCGAACCTCTTGTTTCTTACTAAACCAGAAAGGCTTCGCCTTCTCTTTGTTCCACCAATCTGATTTTTCGATAACGCAATATAGCTTGACGTTTTCAACTGTTTTTTCTAATTTTCTTAGAATTTCCTTTATTTTTCTTTGTTCGGCAATCATCTCTACTGCTTCAAGAACGATAATCGATTGTCCAGCGCTAATATTCTTTGAATCAACGACAAAGATATGCTCTTTTTCGCTAGAACTCAACATTTCCCTACCCTTAATGGCCGATTCGTAGTTGTTAGAAAGTTTTGAAGAAGAAACAACACAGATAACATCTTCAAATTTTTGTAGTTGGCCCTTGTAGGCCTCCATAAAGAATTCAGGAGCAATTGGTTCAATTTTTGGTTGTGATACTATTCCCTGCTTTTTAGCCTCCTTTATCCTCTGGCAAATATTATCTCCACAAAGGCATTCTCCTTCTGGCCAAGTAATCCTTAATGGAATTACTTCAATGCGGTAATGATTAACTATTTTTGAACTTAACCCAGCTCTTTCATCAGCAATAATACCAATTGAAACATTCTCAACTGATTTCTCCCCTGTCACCTCCTTAGCCATATCTTCAATTCTAAGGTTCTCAATGTTTCCCATCTTTTTAATTAAATCTCTGACTTCGTATGGGTCGTCAGTATGGATATGGATTTTAGTTCTTTCTCCGATTTGGATAACATCAAGACAGTTTCCTAAGTGATGTAATTTGTCTCTAATTTGTTTGCCAGTATATTCCCCATCATCAAGCAAGGCTACTACTTCATAGCGGTTAGATAGTATTTGAACAAAACGTTTAGTTCCCATATTCTCCATTTCTAAAGATTTGATAGTGAAAGGGTCAGCTTGTTCCTGTAAGGTATCTAAATATGTTTCTAGAATCATTAAGAACCCTAATCCTCCAGCATCAACTACTCCCGCCTTTTTAAGTAATTCCATCTTGTTGGGAGTATCTAGTAAGGCCTCGTTAGCTTTAACTAAAGCGTGATGGAAAATCTTAATAATGTCTTCTTCCTCTTTAGATTTTTCTTTTACTTCCAAGGCAAAAGCCTGAATAACATCAAGCATTGTTCCCTCTTTAGGGTTCTGAATAGAATCTTTAGCTCTCTCGTAACCTTTTTCTAGCGCTTCCCCTAGTTGCTTTCCAGTGACAGTTGTTTCTTTGGCAATTTGTGGGAAGAAGCCAGCTAAGAAACCAGTGTAGATGATACCAGTATTTCCTTGAGCAGCGGTTAAGGCACCATCTAAAACACTATTCGAAAGCTCTTCAATATTATTGAATTCCTTCTCTTCGATGCAGGCTTTGATACCTTTTAAGGTAGCGGCTAGGTTGTTTCCAGTGTCTTGGTCAGGTACAGGGAAAACATTGATTTTGTTAATCTGTTCTTTATCTCGTTCTATTCTCTCGCAGGAGAATAAAATCATCTTTTTTAGCTCGTTTTGTGATATTTCTTGCATAATAAAAAGAATATACTTATCCAGTAGATTCTTATTTTACCTTTTTCTCTACGTCTTCTAATATTTTTTTAGCCATGTCTTTTCCTCCGATTCCGAAAGCCAAGCCTAGAGAGATAACAAGTAAGGCAATAACTCCGATGAAGATGGCTAAAACAAGCGTCTGTACGATTTGTAATTGATATAAAATGGCTAGAATAGCTAATATCCAGGCTCCCAAAGAAACAATGTCGCCTAAGAAGTTTGAATAAGTTATCCTTTCCTTTTCTAAGTTTCCGACCACTATTTTTTTACTGAAATCAGCAATGTATATTGTTCCAATAAAGATAATCATTGAAATAAAGATGTTGGGATAATACTCCACTACCCCACTAATTAGCCTACCAGCTGTTTCTAGACTTAAAACATCAAAAGCAATGATTCCAAATAGTAAAAAGAAATAGATTTCCACTAAGATACCAAAGAACTTTGAGATGTTCATCTTGGTGTCAAAGCGGTCAAAAAAACTTTCCCAACCCAAAGACTTAAGAATTTGGTTCAGTCTTAACTTGTTGAAGAATCTAATAGAGAGTGCCTTTATTCGGTTCGAGATTATCCAACCAAAAAAAACAATAAGTAATGCCCAAGTAAATTCGGGCAAGCGAGATAATATTTCCTGATAAAATAGAAAAAATGCTTCTTGCATAAGTTAATTTATATACATTATTAAGCTGAATTAATTCTATCTTACCACTTGGCTTTGTGCAACCCCAAGTTATACCCAACCCTATTAAATAAAATATGTACGAATAATGTCAATAGGAAAAGGGTTAGCCAAAAAACTAAAGAAAGGTGGACTATTGGTTGGAGAAAAACAAAAGCTCCAATAACATAATTTGTTTGGTCAAAAGGAACAAAAGCTACTCCTGGTCTTAAACGTAATCTCCTCTTGACAAAAGCGAAGAATATGTCCCCAAATACTATCCCGATTGATAAAAGCAGTCCCAGTACCCAGCTATTGATTATATGGATATCAAGTCCTATGTAATTGTATATCCCTAATCCGTAATAATCGTTAATTAGTATGAATAGTTGAGTTAAAAGAGTGCAAACGACAATTTCACAAACTAAGCCTCTCCAGGTTTTGTGGCTTCCTAGAACTGGAACTCCAGCAATCTCGTGTCCCCCATCAATTGGTTTATTCAGTTTATTTAGGATATTAAAAGTATTAGCTAGGGGTGGTGTAGCATTAGCAACATAAGCAGGAACGAAGAAATAGATGCAGGATAGTATATATAGGAAGTTCATAGATTAATTATATTATAAAAAGTAAGTATTAGCAAACAACCGTAGTAAATTTAAAATGTCATGATATTTACTGCTAAAACTGCGCAATATAACAGTTTTTGCATTACAAAAAGGAAGTAGGGCGAATCCTGTCGTAATCATGGTCACTTCCCTACTATTAAGTACCAGAATCTCTAGTTAAAACTTTCAAAGCTATTTGGTTCGTAACTATTGAGCTGATTGTAGTCGGGATGCCGGGATTTGAACCCGGATTACAGACTCCCGAAGCCTGCATAATGCCATTATATGACATCCCGATAAATGTTTCACGTGAAACATCTTGCTATTCTATTCTGGACACGGTTCTGGACATTCTGGACACGGTTCTGGACAAACTGTGGATATTCTGGACAAATTGGGGACAACTGGTGATAAATTTTCTGGAAATGTGGACCTGACAAGAATCGGACTTATATTACTACCGTGTGAAGGTAGCGTTCTACCATTGAACTACAGGTCCAAAATGTTTCACGTGAAACATTTAGGATTGCTTGAACTTGATGTATGCTTCAATTGCTTTATCATAGCTTTCTCCAAGGTTCATTTCAAGGGCTTTTTCTGGGTTCACCCATATAAAGTCATTTAACTCTATATTATCTAGAACAATATTAGAATTGTTTGCTCTGAAGAGAACGTCAAAATATATAAAATGGGCTGGCCGAGAGAAATCCTTCGAATTTATTAATTCCCCGTAGTGTATTATCCCTAAAGAGGTTAAGTTTTTGAGTCCAACCTCTTCCTCCACTTCTCTTTTAACTGCTTCTTCAATAGTTTCCATTGGCTCAATATGGCCCCCAGGCATAACCCATTTATCCTTCCATTTGGAGGATTTAACTAATAGTATCTCTTTTTGAGGGTTTTCGATGATGGCACCACCGACTACTTCTATGTATTTAGGTTTATTCATATGCTTATTAGCAGTAAAGTGTGGACCTGATGAGAATTGAACTCATATCTCTGCAATGCGAATGCAGTATTCTACCGTTGGACTACAGGCCCAGGAAATGTTTCACGTGAAACATTTGATAACGTGTTTCACGTGAAACACTATTTTATCCAGTATTTCTCTTTAGTAATCTGGTCATCTTGAGAAATAGCCTTATTTCTTTCGTCTTTAGCTCCTTTAGCTAGGCCCTTCAAGTCTTCTTCTTGCAGGCCTCCTAATTCCTTTAATCTTTTCTTTAAATAGGCTTTAGTGTTGTTTTTAGGCTCTTTTAGAACATCTTCTAGCAGCACATCTAGAATCATTCCTACTTTGGGCGATGGTTTGATATCTAATAAGGTCATCACTTCCTGGCCATTAATCTTAAGCATTTTAACCGAAATAGGGTCTTTAGACACCTTTTCAATCATGTATTTGAGATGTCTTAGCTTGTATGGTTCAGCTTTAGGGCAGCCAGAGCCGATTCTATCAGCCATCCTTAATTGTAATAGCTCTTCCACGCTTTCTAATCCTACATTCTTGATTAGTCTTCTAACTGAGGCTTCGCCGACTTCATCAACATTGTAATAGAATAAATGGTGTCTTACGAGGTTAGTTATCTTAACGACATCCTTTTTGGGGAATCTTAGACGTTCAAGAATTTTTTCGGTCATTTGTGCCCCAATTATCTCGTGGTTGTAAAAGGTTGAATTAATTCCTTCGCCACGCTTAGCTCGTGGTTTACCGACATCATGTAGTAGGGAAGCCATGCGAACGTGGAAGTTAAAGTCCTTTTTAGCTGAATAATCTAGACATTCAAGGTTATGTTTATAGCAATCGTAGACGTGATGTTTGTTCTGTCCCACCTCATAACCTTCCTCCAATTCCGGTATTATATAGCTTAATAATCCCTTATTTCGAAGGGATTCGATTCCTTGGGCAGCATTCTTACTTTTGAGCATCTTGACTAGCTCGTCTCTTATCCTTTCCTTCGATATTTTGTCTAATAGGGGAGCATTGTCCTTGATAGCTTGCTTGGTTTTTTCTTCAATTATCCATCCTTCACCTAAAGTAGTCTTAAGTCTGACTGCTCGCATCATTCTTAGGGCGTCTTCGGAGAACCTCTCTTTTGCGGTACCTACAGCACGAATGATTTGATTTTTGAGGTCTTCCTGCCCATTGAATAAATCGATGATTTCAATTTCGGAGCCATTTTTAATAGTCATTGCAATAGCGTTTACCGTGAAATCCCTTCTTTCTAAATCCTCATCAATGGTTTTTGACCAGGCAACTTTGTCGGGGTGTCTACTATCAGTATAAGTTGCTTCATTTCTATAGGTCGTTATTTCAATAATCTCAAAAAGGTCATCTTTTTTAGAGAAAGCGACCCCAACCGTACCAAAGTCATTTTCATAAAAGGTTTTGATTTTTGATTTATTAAAAATCAAACCATTAAAGACTTTCTGGATTTCTTCAGGGTGAGCGTTAGTAGTTAAGTCCCAGTCGGCAGGGGATTTTCCTCTTAGAAAATCTCGAGTACAGCCACCGACAATATATGCCTCAAAACCTTGCTGGTGCAGGCTATTAAGGCAAAAGAAAACTTCATCAGGAATTATACTTAAATCCTTTTTCATAAATACATAATATCTCACTTTGTTTAACTTGACAACTGCATTTCTTTTGATAGAATGTAAGTAAGAAATGGTATTTTTGATTGGTCGGATAGTTCCGACCTTTTTATTAAAACAAATATGCTAATAGAAAATAATCAACCGGCAGTAATGCCAATTAATTAATAAAAATAAACACTATGGATTTTCAAGGATTTTTATCAGCCATCTCACAAATTGCCGACGAGAAAGGCTTATCACAAGAGAGAGTTTTAGAAACAGTTGAACACGCGTTAGCTTCAGCTTACAAAAAAGAATACGGCAAAAAAGGACAAGTTGTTAAGGCTAAAATTAATTCAAAAGGAGGAAAGATTGATTTTTGGAGAGTAAGATCTGTTGTGGACGACACCATGGTTTACATTCCTGAAAAAGTTGAAGTCGAGGGGGAAGAACCAATCGAACAAGAGGAAGAAGAAATAAAGGTAAAGATAAAAGACAGCTACCGCCCAACTGAAGCCGAATTAAATACTGAAGAACCAGAAAGAGAAGGGGAGGAGTCAGAGCGAAGAGTAAGATACAATGCCGAGAAGCACATCTTAATCGAAGAATCTAAAGACATTGACCCTAAGCTAAAAGCTGGAGACGAATTAGTTATTCCTTTAGAAACCCGAGAAGACTTTGGAAGAATCGCTGCTCAGACTGCTAAGCAGGTTGTTTTGCAAAAAATTCGAGAAGCAGAAAAAGAAGTTGTTCTTGCTGAATACAAGTCAAAAGAAGGGGAGATTGTCTCAGGAATTGCTCAAAGAATCGAAGGTATTAATGTTTACTTTGATATCGGGAAATCACTAGGAGTACTACCCAAGGAAGAACAAATTAGGGGCGAATTCTATAAAGAAGGCCAGAGGTTAAAGTTGTATGTTTTGCGTGTTGATACTACTCCCAAAGGACCAATTATTTTACTATCAAGAAGTTATCCTAAATTGATTTCTAAGCTATTCGAATTAGAAGTTCCCGAGATATCTGGTGGTCAAATCGAAATCAAAGCGATTGCTAGAGAACCTGGGTCACGAACTAAAATAGGTGTTTTGTCAACAGCAGAAGGAGTTGACCCAATTGGAGCAATGGTTGGACAAAGAGGGGTTAGAGTCGCCGCAGTAATGTCAGAATTAGGTGGAGAAAAAATAGATATTATTGAATACGATGCTGAGCCAACTAAGTTCATCGCTAACGCTTTATCGCCAGCGAAAATCATCAACGTCATTGCCGAAGCTAAGAATGTTGCAACAGTTATCGTTCCTAAAGATCAGCTATCTTTAGCAATTGGAAAGGACGGACAGAACGTTAGGTTAGCCGCTAAATTAACTGGTTGGAAAATCGATGTTAAGAGCGAAGACCAGGTTAATGAAAAAAGCGACGATGACGAAGAATTAAATATTGATGATGAAGAAGAACAATCAACTGCTGAATAATTTTACAAAAAGATGAAATACGAAATTAAAGAAGTATCAACAATAAAGAGAAAGGCTGAGGTAGAGGTAACGGCCGAAGATTTTGAAAATTATTACACTCAAGCCTTGTCTGAAATATCAAAGGAGGTTGAAATGCCAGGATTCAGGAAAGGAAAAGTTCCCGAAAAAATGGTTGAAGATAGAGTAAAACAAGAAGGTGTTTTAAGTGAAGCAGCTGAAGCTGCAATTAGAGATAATTGGATTAAATTAGTTAAGGAAGCAAAGATTGAAGCCGTATCTCAACCTAAGGTAGAAGTGGTTAAAGTCGCTCGCGGTAACCCTTTCATTTTTACCGCTGAATTCGAAATCTTACCGGAAATTAAGTTGCCTGATTTAAAGGAAATCAAGATTAAAAAAGAGGAAATAAAAATTGAAGAAAAAGAAATCGAAGACACTCTTAATTGGCTAAGACAATCACGAGCCAAGGTAACTAAAAAAGAAGGCGCCGTGGAAAATAATGACTTTGTTGAATTCGCTTTTTCTTGTGTTAGTATTGAAAATGACCCTGAGAAAAAAGACAGAATTGTTGTTGGCAAAGGCCACTATGTTCCTGGATTAGAAGAGGCTTTATTGGGAATGAAAGAAGGGGAACACAAACATTTTGAAACTGAAAATCCTCAAAACAAAAAAGAGAAACTAGAAATGTGCGTTAATGTTGTTTCAGTTAATAAGATGGAGTTACCAGAAATTAACGATGAATGGGTTAAGACATTAGGCAAGTTCACCGATGTTGAGTCTTTGAAAGCTGATATTAAAAAAGGAATAACTGAAGAAAAAGAAATTGCCCAAAAGCAGCAGAGAAGGGAAGAGGTTATTAAAAAGATTTTAGAAAAAACAACTTTTGAAGTACCTGAAGTTTTAGTCGAGCGAGAAGTAGGCTTTATGATGGACAATATCAAGTCAAGAGTTAATTCTGAATTACAAATCAGTCTTGAGCAATACCTAACTCAGATTAAAAAGACCGAGGAAGAATTAAAGAATGACTTTAAGAAAATAGCCGAAGAAAGAGTTAGGGGATTCCTAGTCTTGCATCAAATAACAAAAGATGAGAAAATAGAGGCAAGCGAAGAGGAAGTTAACCAGAAGATAGAAGAACTCCTTAACCAATACCCCGACAAGGAAATGGCGAAAAAGAATATGAATATGGAAGAAGCTAAGATGTACGTTGAAGACGAATTAAAAAGAGAAAAGATATTTAAAATATTTGATTGTTAAAAATATGTTAATTCCAACGGTGATAGAAAAAACACAAGCTGGAGAAAGAGCTTACGATATCTACTCTAAGCTTTTAAAAGAAAGAATTATCTTTTTGTCTGGTCCAATTGATGACCATGTAGCTAACACTGTGGTGGCACAAATGCTACATCTAGCATCAAAGGACCCAGAGAAAGAAATAAAGCTATATATTAATAGCCCTGGAGGTTCAGTAACGGCTGGTTTAGCGATTTATGATACGATGCAGTATATAAAACCGGATGTTTCAACTTTTTCAATTGGAATGTCCGCCTCAATGGGGGCACTAATTTTGGCTGCTGGAACGAAAGGGAAGAGATATGCTTTACCTAATTCAGAAATTCTTCTTCATCAAGTGATGGGAGGAGCAAAAGGACAAGCTTCAGAAATTGAAATTACTGCTAAACAGATATTGAGGATAAAAGAGCAGATGAATAAAATAATGGCTAAGCATACAGGACAGCCATTAGCCAAAATTACTCAAGACACCGACAGAGATTTTTACCTCTCCGCTGAAGAGGCAAAGAAGTATGGAGTAGTTGACCACGTTATCAATCCTAAAAAGAACTAAACAAGAAGGCAGAGATGCCTTTTTTGTTTGCAGTGATTTAAATAATAGAGTAAAATATAGGTATCAAAATAGAGATTAACTAATCTATGTTTCAAAAAATAAAAAGCAAAAAATTAATAGTAGTACTTTCATTTTTTTTATTTTTACTTATTGGAGGTGTTTGTTTTTGGAATGCTAATTTAAAAGGAAAAGATGTTTCAGCGGCAGGGGAGAGTTGGCTTACTGGTTGGGGATATAGAAAACCAATAACAATTAATAATACAAGTGCTGGAATTGCTGGAACGATTAACGGTAATCCAGTCTTGGGAGGAGCTGGTAAATTTGGAACAGGTATTAATTTTGACGGAACAGGAGATTATGTATCTTTTGGTGGTATCGGAGGACTGTCAAGTGATTTTACCGTTGATTTATGGGGGAAAGTCAATACTTCTGATTCAACTTATGATATATTGATTGCCGATAGTCGATATAACGTAGAAGGATCATTTAATCTTTTTGTAGATTTGAATGGAAAATTAAATTTATACACAACTGTTGGCGGAGCACAAGCATCAAGAATCACAGGAACTACTACGGTTGGAAACTCAGGGAATTGGTTCCATGTAGCTGTGGTCCGTAGCTCAGGGGTAGTAAAAATGTATGTAAATGGAACACAGGAGGGTGGGACTTGGTCAACCACTACCACTTTTTTCCCTTTAAATGGATATATTGGCTCAGATAATTGTAGTGCGAATGGCTGTGGCAATACAGACCTAACAGGATATATAGATGAAGTCCGTATTAGTAATTATGCTCGCTGGACAACAACTTTTGTTCCCCCAACTTCAGCATATACTGTTGATTCCTATACAAAATCTCTTTTTCATTTAAATGAGACAGTCGGAAGTGCAACCGTTTATAGTGACCCTGCTTTAGCTAATTATCAAGTTAAAATAGAGTCTTCTTTATATAACGAAACGGGATTAATGGGTAGTTGGCATATGAACGAAGCCTCAGGCACAGTAGTTGAAGATAGTTCGGGTAATTTAAATACTGGAACGGCCAATGGAACAACAATTACGACTGGCAAATTTGGAAATGCAAGAACTTTTAACGGAACAACTGATGTTATAAATCTTGCAAATGCAACATCTTTATCTCCTGGCTCTAGCGATTTTACGACGGAATCATGGTTTAAAACCACTGCTACTGGAGCATATAAGTATATATATTGGGATAGTGTTGATGCAACCAACGCTCCATCAATTCAATTTGGTATTGCCGCCGATAATAAATTAAATTGTTTATTTCGAGATAGTAGTTCAAATCAAGTATCTATTGGTGCATCTGGGGCAGTGGTAACTGATGGTAACTGGCATCATGGAGCTTGCGTTCGTGACGGAACAACTGCTCGTCTATATTTAGACGGAGTACAGATAGCAACAAATACCAATACAAGCCTAGGAGCTATAAACACCTCAACTGGAAGAATACCAAGGATTGGAGGGGCTTCTACAGGTGAAGATGTGATATCTGCTGTTTTTTCTGGCGCTCTCGATGAGGTTAAGTTGTATTCTCGAGCCCTATCAGCCAGTGAAATATCTGCTCAATACGTTACCTCTAAGGCTCTTTCTGATTATGGCGATATTAGATTCACTTCTTCTGACGGAAGTACAGAATTGTCTTATTGGATGGAAAAAGACGGCACCTTTTGGGTAAAGGTTCCTTCTTTAGCTTCTGGTAATAATACAGTATATATGTATTATGGAAATTCTTCAGTAGCGACAACCTCGAATGGAAACAATACTTTTATGCAATGGCATGGATTAGCAACTTCAACATTTATTGATTCCGTGATAACCCTTCCCAGTAGATATATTTATGAAGCCTGCGGTGGGCCAACATCAGCTAGTCACACGATTGACTGGGGTTTATCAAATCTTCCTCAAAGAGAGGATGATCACACATCTATTGAGTCATATACTGCAGGAAATACAAGATATGGATTCCCAGTAAATGATGCTGTTGGCACTACAACTAACAATGAAACTCCGTCATTTACAAATGGAATAAAGTATAAAATGAAAATTATTGTGACTGAAACAGCACATACTTATTCTGTTGATAACGACCCAATAGGTACTTTTGTTACTACAACTCTTCCAAACGAACCAATGGGATTACAAATGAATCTTCTGGCGGGAACTGGTGTACAGCAGTGGAGTTTTATTCGTAGCTATGCTTCTACAGAGCCAACATTATCTTTTGGATCCGAAGAAGTAGCCTTACCAGTTGCTGACCCGTATTGTTCCGCCACTGGGGGAACAATAACTCGAGTGGATGGTTATTGTGTTCATACTTTTACTTCAAGCGGAACATTTAATACCAATACTATTGCAAGTGTTGAATATTTAGTTGTTGCTGGAGGAGGTGGAGGGGGAGGAACATATGGGTCTGGAGGAGGAGGCGCCGGAGGATTACTTACTAATGTTGGAGGAACTAGACTTGCCGTATCAGGAAATGTTTCAGTGGTCGTTGGTGCCGGAGGAGCACCCGCCACGGTTGCTAATTATAATAATGGTTATGGATTTAACGGAGGAAATTCTTCTTTTGGAAGTGTGGTTGCTATTGGTGGTGGAGGTGGCGCATATTTGAATGTTGGTGCTGGAGGAGGATCAGGAGGTGGCTCCAGTCGAGTTGGTGCTTCTCGTAGTTCTGGAACAGCAGGGCAGGGAAATGGAGGAGGTGCTGGATATGATAGTCCATCTTATGCCTCTGGTGGAGGAGGAGGTGCTGGTGGCGCCGGAGCAGACGGTTCAGCTTCGAAAGGAGGTGCTGCTGGTGCCGGTGGCGCTGGATTGCAAAGTTCAATTACTGGTTCTTCAGTATATTATGCTGCTGGAGGAGGTGCCGGAGGAGACTATTTTGATGGTCGTTCAACAGCAGCTTTGGGTGGTTCAGGAATTGGTGGTAATGGAGCAACAGGAACGGTTGTCGCAGGAAATGGAGTTACAAATACTGGTTCCGGTGGTGGAGGTTCTGGACAAACAACATCTGGAACGTCTGTAGCTGGTGGAAGTGGAGGTTCCGGTGTCGTCATTGTTCGTTATCCAATACCAACAACTCTCTCTTATCGTAAACCAATTACCGTTAATAATACTTCTAACGCTAGCACCTTAACTGGCTATCAGATTTTAGTTACAGTCGATACCGCCTCTTTGATTACAGCTGGAAAGATTCAAAGCGATTGTGATGATATTAGGTTCACTGATGATTCTACTTCATATGATACTGCTGGTTGGTACAATAATTATCCATATTGGATAGAGTCAGGTTGTAATACTTCAACAACCAAGATTTGGGTTAAAGTAGATTCTATTGCTGCTTCAAGTAATAAGACCATATATATGTACTATGGTAATTCTTCAGCATTCGGACTCTCTAATGGAGATAATGCTTTTGATTTTTTTGACGATTTTAGTGGAACATCATTAAATATCACTAAATGGACAACTGTTGGCTCTCCATCGGTTAACACAGTTTCTTCAGGGATTCTTGATTTTGAAACCAATGCTGGGTCGCAATATATTAGAAGTAATTATATTTCTACAAGCGGAACGGCTATTCGTACGAAACAAAAAGATGGAACTTCTGCAACCTATCCTGGAGAAATATCCTTTGGAATAAGAACTGGAGGAGGAGTAGGGAAAATTGCTTATACCGCTGATCAGAATTGTTTCTTGGTTAATAACGGAACCAGCGAAACTTATACCGCAGGAGTTGCTGATGACGATAATTGGCACGTGTGGGATATTACTTGGCTTACCAGTGAAGCAAAGTTTTTTCGAGACGGAGTCCAACAAGGGGGAACATTAACAACAACTATTCCGACAATGTCTTTGCCGGTAATAGTTGGAGCACTTGATGCTTGGGCTTCTGTTACAACTTTTACTAATATGGATTGGATTTTTGTTCGTAAATATACTTCCATAGAACCAATAGCTACCGTAGGGGACGAAATAACAGCTGCTGTTTTAACCGAAGTCACTCCTGTTCCTACGCCAACCAGTGACACTACTCCTAACTATGTCTTCTCTTCTGACAAAACAGGAACCATCACCTACGGCGGAGACTGTTCTTCAGCTACAACCACAGCCGTAGTCGGGAACAATACGATTACTTTCAATACTTTAACTGCGGGAACACACAGCAATTGTACAATTGCCGTTGGTTCTAGTAACGTCCTAAATATTCCTTCTTTCACGATTGTTTCTTTCCCGGTATACACCAGTCCTAACATGAGCTGTACTTTGACGATGGGAGCCTGCAATGGAACAAACGAAGTTAGTATCTTTAAGCTGTATGACCCGGCTGGTAACCATGCTGAATTATCTAATCAATCTAATTATTCATACCGTGTCTGCTGTACCGGAGCAGGACTTTCTAACTCTTGTTCTGCAACCTACAAAGATACAGTCTTGAGACTATCAAATACAACCAATGCTCATGTGGAAAAGGATACTTCTTCTGGATATACCGGTAATGAGGTTTGCTTGTCTTCTTCAACTACTCCGATTACCTGCAGCTATTCCAATACTACCTGTTCGGCTCTCGGTACTAACTATGTCTGTCTAGCTTCTATCTCAGGCGATACTAATGCTCACGTTGGTGAATGTGCTACTTACACTAACAAAGTTTGTTGCGATGCTTCAGTCGTAGTTGACCCTTGTACCGCTAAGGTGGCTTCTAACAAGTTCATCTCGGCTAAAGATACCAATATCCAACTCTGCTCTGGAGCGGATATCACGAACCCCGCTGACCCTTGCTACTCGGTCTGCTGGAAGGGAACCGGAGCTCCCGTCGTTACTAGTTCTAACTGGGCTTGTGGAGTTTGTCACAACTCAAGCAATGTTGCGGTCCCTTGTACCGCTGACAACAGCACCTTTAACTGGGTTCTGCCTTCTGGCTACACAACTCCCGCTGACTACACCCTAATTGACTCAACTACCTTAACTAGCCCTAACCCCATTGTGAGGTTTGTTACTCAAGACTCAACCAGAAGGGTTACCTTAAATACTTCTAACTACGGTGTTACTTGTTCTTCTTCAACTACAGTTCAGTTGCTCCCTAAGTGGAAAGAGATTACACCGTTTAAGTAGAATGTTGGATTTATTATGGAAGATAAAAAAATCAATTCAATATGGAAGGTTTCTACAATTGTTTTGCTAATTGCTTTTATTGCTTTAGCATCCTTTGTATTATGGGAAAAAATAGAAACCATTCGTGCTAGATATTTTGTAAAACAAGCAGTTGAATATATTAATAATAATCTAATTAAATCATCTACAAAAGCAGTCTTATCTAACATGGAGAATTATGGCATTCCAGTTGGAAAGCTCTACCGATTTACAATAAAAACGAATGATAAAGAAATAGTTTCGTACATTAGTTCTAATGGTAAATATTTGTTCTCTTCTGATGGAATAATTGATATTACTCGACCAGCAAAAACAGAAACAACATTGATTACTGATAAGAACCAATCAAATATTGAAGGAGGTTTTAAAAAGTTGAACGATATTGAAATTTGTACCGAAAATGGCAAGCCATTGGTGTATTTTTTCGGTTTAAATACTTCTAATAGTTCTAATTGGGAATATCCGATCTTCAAAGAAGTAGTTTCTAAGTTTGATGAGAGTGTATCTTTTCATGACAATTATCTTTCAGAGAATGGTCTTAGTAGGGATCAAGATGTTTTTTCTAAATACAGTACCGGAGATGTTCCTTTGATAATTATTGGTTGTAAATATTATCGAATAGGGGATGGAGAAAAAGAAGGAGTTGAAAAAGAAAAACAAATTCTTACAAATTTAATTTGTGAAACTACAAATAATCAACCCGAAATCATTTGTAAGAAATAATAATTAAGAATTGTCTTTTGAGCGAAGAAGCTATAAAAGAAAAGAAATATAGAGATATGAAAAAAAACAGCCTAATGATTGTTTTGATAATGCTTTTTCTCGGAGTGGTATTCGGAGTATATCAATATTTTCAAGCCCTTGAAATTGATGATGTTTCCGCGGTGAATGTTGAGGTTCACAACCCTGGGCACACTTGGTCTTCAATGGAGTGCAGTTCCGACACTCTTTGTATTGACTTTACAACTAAAAGACTAGGAATAGGAACAAGTAATCCAACAGCAACTTTAGATGTAGGGGGGACAGACTCTATTAAGATACCGGTTGGGACTACCGCACAACGCTCAACGAGTCCTGCGAATGGCATGATTCGATTGAATACCACAACAGGAAAATTAGAATATTATAATGGAGAATGGAAGGATGTTGGGTTAGGATCTATGTCTGGAAATGGTGGCACAGTCACCGAAGTTGATGGGTATCGTGTCCACACCTTTCTTTCCTCTGGTAGTTTTACTGCATTAACAAGCGGAACAGTCGAGTATTTAGTTGTTGGTGGAGGAGGCGGCGGCGGAGCTTATTATGGTGCAGGGGGTGGTGCGGGAGGATTCAGGACGGGATCATTATCTATTCCTTCTAGCGTGATAGCAGTAACAGTTGGGGAGGGCGGTGTCGGTGGGATTGTAGGAGGATCAGTTGGAACAAACGGCGGAGATTCTGTTTTTGGAAGCATAATAAGCGTAGGGGGAGGATATGGTGGAGGAAATCATGTCCCAGTGAATAGTACAACCTATCGCGGAGCTAATGGTGGTTCCGGTGGAGGATCTAAAGGTAATTCTTATGGTATTAGTGAGGGAACTTCTGGACAAGGATTCGCAGGTGGTATTGGTTATTTAGACAATGTTTTTTGTGGTGGTGGAGGTGGCGCAGGGGGAGCGGGAGGAGCAGGGTTGATTGACCGACCCGGCAACGGGGGAGCTGGGTTAAGTAGCTCAATTCGTACGGGTAGTCCAGCTAATTATGCGGGAGGAGGCGCGGGAGGAGGCTCAGGAGGAGTGTCTACAAGTTCTCACGGTGGAGGTGCTCAGAATGGAGGCGCAGGAACTCCCAATACGGGCGGTGGAGGCGGCGGCGGAGGACCATCTAATGTTCCTGGTGGTGCCGGAGGCTCTGGTATCGTGGTTATTCGTTATCCGATATAAAAACTATTAGATTATTGACTAAACTGTTGTTACTAATCAATAAAAACAAGGACTCTTGCTCCGGCAAGGGTTTTTTGTTATACTAAATTTGTAAGTATATTAATGTTAATTTTGAATTTTTGGTAATTTTTAATAATCTTAAGAATGTATTTGTAGACAAACTTTAAAACTGAAAAATTGATTATTCATTGCGTGCCAAATTTTCATATCTAAAAGTATGGAAATATTAATGATTTCTATTGCAGCGCTTGTGTCGCTAGCAGTGGGGGGTGTTATCGGGTATTTTATTCGTCAGTCAATCGCAAGGAAGAGGGCAGGGACTATTGAGGCAGAATTACAGAAGAAGATTACTCAAACTAGGCAAATTGCTGAAGAGATAATGAGTAAGGCTAAAGAAAAAGCCGACGAGATAGAAAAGAAGACCTCAGCTGATTTAGAAGAAAGACATCAGGTAGTGATAAAGGCAGAAAATAGACTATTCAAGAAAGAAGAAGAAATCGAACTAAAGGATAAGCAAACAACAGAGAAAGAGAAAGAAGCTGTTGAGAAACTTGAGAAAGTAAAACAAATTAGAGAACAATTAGATCAATTAAGGATTGAATCTATTGGAAAACTAGAGAAAATAGCAGGACTGAACAAAGAGCAGGCCAAAGTTGAGCTATTAGAAAAAACAGAAAAAGAATATCAAGTAGATGTTTTAGAGAGAGTAAGAAAGTTGGAAATGAGGGGTATCGAGCAATACGAAAAGAAAGCTAAAGAAATTATTGCGACCGCTGTTCAGGCTTATGCTCTTCCTCAAACACAAGAAATCACTACTTCTTCCGTAGTTCTTCCTACTGAAGAAATTAAGGGAAGGATTATTGGAAAAGAAGGGAGAAACATTAGGGCCTTTGAAAAAGCCGCTGGTGTTGAGTTGATTGTTGATGAAACTCCAGGCTTGGTTATTATTTCTAGCTTTAATCCAGTAAGAAGAGAGGTGGCGAAGATTGCTTTAGAAAAACTATTAAGAGATGGTAGAATTCAACCAGCTAGAGTTGAACAAGAGATAGAAAAGGCAACTGAAGAAGTTAATAAGAAGATAAAAGAAGCGGGAGAAGCAGCAGTTTACGAAACTGGCGTATTAGATCTTCCTGAGAAGTTGATTCAAGTTTTAGGAAGGTTACAATACCGAACTAGTTACGGTCAAAATGTCCTAAGTCACTCAATTGAAGTAGCTCATTTGGCGGCATCTTTAGCTTCAGAAATAGGCTTAAACGTTGCACTTTCCAAGAAAGCTGGTTTATTGCATGATATAGGAAAGGCCCTTGACTATAAGATAGAAGGGTCTCATACTGATATTGGAGCAAAGATTTTAGAGAAGTTTAACATAGACCCAGCAATCATTTCTGCCATGAGGTCTCATCATGAAGAGTATCCTTACGAAAGTTCCGAAGCGGTGATTGTGCAAACAGCTGACCAAATATCAGGTGCGAGACCAGGAGCTAGAAAAGATACTTTAGAGAATTACTTAAAGAGACTGGAAGATTTAGAAGACATTGCGGTTTCTTTCCAGGGAGTTGAAAAAGCTTATGCGATTCAAGGAGGAAGGGAATTGAGGGTATTTGTTAAGCCAAAGGAAATCGATGATTTAACTTCTCACAAGTTAGCTCGCGAGATAGCCTTAAAGATTCAACAGGAATTGAAATATCCAGGAGAGATTAAGGTAATGGTAATTAGAGAGTCGAGAGTAACAGAGTATGCGAAATAATAAAAAGGTCGATAATTTTATATATAAGAATTAATATACAACACTAATATGACAAAAGATGATATCGTAGAAGCAATCGTAAAGAAAACAGCCATTGCAAAGAAAGACGCTGCAGAGGCATTGAGCACAATCCTTGAAGAAATAACAAAAACTCTATCAAAAGGTGGAGATGTAACTTTAACAGGCTTTGGAACATTTAAAGTAGGTGCTAGAGCTGCTAGAGAAGGAAGAAATCCTAAAACAGGAGAAAAAATCAAGATTCCTGCAATGAAGACTCCAAAATTCAAAGCTGGAAAAGGATTGAAGGATGCTGTTAGATAAAATCAAAAACAAAAGCCACCCGAAAGGGTGGTTTTGTGTTAGGTTAACGATTATTGTTATACTAATTTGGAATTAATTTCTATTGATATTATATGGATAAATTGATAATATTAAGATAATGCACAGAAAAGAAAAATCTTACATTAAGGCAATATCCTTAAGAAAGAAAGGATTTTCTTATAATGAAATTAAAGAAATCGTCCCAGTTGGACATGGAACGATATCAAGATGGTGCTGTGATGTGGAATTGACAGAAAAACAAAAAAATAGGATAAAGGACAAGAAAAGAAATACGCCCCTTATTAAAAAATTAATAGCAACATCTATTAAAAACAAAGAACAGGATAGGCTTTGGGCAGATAGAGCATTTAATGAATTAATTATAGATGAAAATTCTTTGCTAATTTCAGGAGCGATGCTTTATTGGGCAGAAGGATATAATAGCAAAACAAACCAAAGCGCAATTTTTACAAATACTAATCCTGATATGGTTAAAATAATGTTAAGGTTTTTAAGAGAGTTACTTTTAGTCGATAATAGCAAAATGAAAGTAATGGTAAGAATAAGCGAGAAGGGAGATATAAAAAGAGCTGAAGAACATTGGTCAAAAATTACTGAATTAACAATGGATAGGTTTCAGAAGCCAGAAATTTTAAAATTAAAAGATAATAGTAAAAGCCTCGAAAGATTTCCAAATGGTATCTGTAGACTTTCTATTTATGATGTTACGGTTAGGAGAAAAATATACAATCTTATTAATTTAATAAAAGAAAGAATGAGTCCCCATAGCTCAGTTGGATAGAGCGTTGCACTCCTAAGGCAAAGGCCGCAGGTTCAACTCCTGCTGGGGACACAGGGTAATTAGGGGCCCATAGCGCAATTGGTAGCGCGTGCCCATGGCATGGGCAAGGTTGTGGGTTCGAGTCCCATTGGGTCCACAGAATAAGACACCATTTTAGTTTAAAGTGGTGTTTTGTTTTTTTATTATTTATGATAGAATATGCATATGAAAAAATCTCCAATCGTAGAAATAGCGAAGAAGATTTGCCCAGCAGTAATAACCATTATTGCTTCTCGAGATTTGCCGCAAATAGATGAATTTTATTTCCTTCCATATAAAGGAGAGAAGGTTGCTTTCCCTAAAAATGTAAATAGCGAAAAACAGATGACTAAGATTGGGGGAGGGAGCGGCTTCATTGTTTCTAAAGATGGGTATGTTTTAACTTGTAATCACGTTGTTGAAGATACGGAGGCAGATTATACGGTGATTCTTGACCCTGACCGAAGATATAAAGCTAAAGTTCTTTCAAGGGACCCGCTAACTGATACTGCTATTTTGAAGATTGAAGATGGAATTGGGTTCCCGTATTTAAAAATGGGAGATTCGGATAGTGTTGAATTGGGAGAAACAGTAATTGCCGTTGGGAACCCATTGGGAGAGTTTGAAGATACTTTGTCCGCAGGAATCGTTTCTGGATTAAGTAGGAAGATTACTGCTTACAATGGAGCGGCTACAACTTCTAAAGCAACTAGCTTAAGAGGATTGATTCAAACTGATGCAGCGATTAACCCAGGAAATTCGGGAGGACCATTAGTAAATATGAATGGGGAAGCGATAGCGATAAATACAGCCATGATAATGGGGGCGGAGAACATCGGGTTTGCTTTACCGATTAATTACATTAAAGAAGATTTAAAGGAGCTCAAAAAGGAGGGAAGAATAAAAAGACCTTATCTGGGAGTAAAGTATATTATCTTAAATGAACACATTGCCAAGGCGAACAAGATTGAATGCTGTTATGGAGCGTTAGTAGTGAGAGAGATGTTTGGAGAATCAGCGGTAGCTAAAAATTCTAGCGCCGAACAGGCAGGTTTAAAAGAGTACGATATTATTTTAGAAATTAATGGAAAGAAGATAACACAAGATAATTCTATTAATGATATTTTAGGAGAATGTTGCGTGGGAGAAAAAATACATCTGCTAGTTTTGAGGGATAGGGAAGAGGTTAAATTAGAAACAATACTTAAAGAGAGAAAATGATGAATAAAAATAAAATTACAATCGCATCAATCGTTTCGTTCATTGGTTTATTCTTTGCTCAAGCTGCTTCGGCAGTTTGTCCAGTTTGTGTTATTGGAGTTTCAGCTGGGGTTGGTTTAGCAAGATGGCTTAAAATAGACGACACCATTACTGGTTTATGGATTGGAGGAATGACCGCTGGTTTGATTATGTGGACAATTGAATGGTTTAATAAGAAAAACATTAAATTTACCGGAAGGAATATTTTGATAATCTTGGCTTATTATGCCATGGTTATTTGGCCTCTACATTCAATTGAGGTTATTGGAAATCAATATCATACTTTGTGGGGAGTTGATAAGCTAATCTTAACTATATTTATTGGTAGTGCTGCTTTCTTCGGTTTTGAAAAATGGTATCGAGTAATGAGAGCTAAAAGAGGAAAGTCTCTTTTTCGCTTCCAAAAAATTGTTTGGGCTTGGCTACCTTTAGTGCTTCTTTCAGTTTTTTTCTTTTTTGTAACGAGATAGGTTCTTTTATAATAGATAGCAGTCCGCCTTAGTTCAATAATTAAGGCGGGCTGTTATCAAACAGCACCGGTGATTTTATGGAAGAACATCCTTTGAAGACAGAAGAAGATTTGGTATATGAAATGGCACTAGCTCTTATGGATACCCTTGAAGCGATTGCGACTGGAAAAGAAAAAAATTCGCCACCACCTCACTTCATTGCGGCAATGATGGGGCCCCTCTTTATTAAAACTGATGAATAAGGGGTCTTTTTTTATTATGATAATATTTTTATTTATTAGTTTCTTGTGGTAAAATGATTTCATTAGTATTTAATCAAAAAAATGTCGGAGACAAAAAGGAAGTTAGCTAATGCATTGTTGGTTGTGTTGTATGTTGTGATATCTATTTTTCTTCTATTAGGAGCTATTTATCTTGTTTTTGAATTCAAATATGCTGACAAAATCTACCCTGGTACATTTATTGGGGGAGTTAATGTTGGAGGGAAAACATTGTCAGAGTCAAAAGCTTTGATGAATAAGAGGCTAGATAGCGTTAATCAGGAGGGAATATCTTTTTTGTATAATGATAATAAGGTAGTTGTTTATCCGATTAATTCTTCCTCTGATGCAGAAGTCGTCGATGTTTTAATTGACTTTAAGGTAGATGAAACTATTGAGAAGGCAATGGCAGTCGGCCGAAATAGTAATTTTGTTAAAAATACTATAGATAAAGTTAGCCCATTCTTAGGGAAGGACCACCGCATTAATTTAATAATTAATCTTGATAAAGAAAAAGTAGCTAATTACTTAAAGGAAGGTTTTTCTGTCCTTAGTCCAGAAAATGCTAGTTATTATTTTGATAGTGAAGATAATCTTTCAATTAAGCCTGGCACGGCAGGGAAGGCGATTGATTTTGAAAAAACAATCGGTATTTTAAAAAACAATTTAGATAGTCTTAATTTTTCTAGCATTACTTTAAAAGCGATTGATTCTGAGCCTGAAATATCAGAAGCAGATTGTTCAGTAATGAGTGCTGATGTAGTTAATGTTTTAGATTTAACACCGGTTGTATTGAAGTATGGAAAAAAAGAATGGACGATTGATAAAGAAAGATTATTAGAGTTTGTTATTTTGTTAAAAATAAATGGCGACCTCTTCGTTGATTTAGATAAGAAAAAAGTCAGAAAATACGTAGAGGGGGAGATAGCTTCGTCAATAGACCAAGATGCTGTCTTGCCGAAGTTTACTTTAGGGGAAGGAAAAGTAGAAAACTTTAAGCCAGGCAAAGAAGGAAGAAAGCTTGATGTTGATTCAACAGTTAATTCACTAAGTAGATTGCCAATTTTTCCCTTTAAAGAACTAGAGCTTCCTGTTAGCAATGTTCCGATATCTTCCGCCACCAGTGGCAATGAAGAAATATTAGGAATTAAAGAAATAATCGGTGAATACACTTTAAGGTTTGATGGTTCAACGTCGGCTCGTATCTCTAACATTAAGAATGGAGCCAAATCACTTAATGGTTTATTGCTCAAATCAGGAGAAGAATTCTCTATGTTAAAAGCTTTAGGTTCTATAGATGAGGCCCATGGTTATGTAAAAGAAGCAGTGATAAAAGGTAACTCTATTACCTATGAATTTGGAGGTGGGCTTTGTCATTCTAGTACAACTCTTTTTAGAGCAGTTCTTAGTGCTGGGCTCCCAATAACAGCCAGGAAGAATCATTCCTATGATATGCCTTATTATACGCCAGCAGGAGTTGATGCGACAATTTATGACCCAGACCCTGATTTCAAGTTTATTAATGATACGCCTGGGCACATTTTAATACAGGCTGAAGTTGTTAATAGCAGTCTATCTATTGAATTGTGGGGGACTAATGATGGAAGGGTTGTGAATAGGACAGAGCCAGTAATGTATAATATTGTTCCACCAAAGCCAACAAAGTTAGTTGGTACATATACCTTAGCCACAGGAAAAAAGAAATGTACTTATGCTGCCTATACTGGTTCTGATACATATTTTGATTACGAGGTTGCTTATCCGAATGGAGAAGTAAAGAAGGAACGTTTTAGCTCCCATTATATTCCACGACAAGGAGTCTGTTTGGTAGGTCTTTAGTTGTTGTAAAGATTAAATACATTCGAACTATTTTATCTAAAAGAAAAGCTGGCTTAAGTGGGCCAACTTTCCTTTAATGGGTGACTAACGGGATTTGCACCCGTGCAAACATCTCCACAGGATGTTGTGCTACTATTACACCATAGCCACCATGAAACTACTTCGGAATTTTAATTTTGTGGAAATGCACTAGATGATGACAATTGTGGCACAAAAAGACGAGATTTTCAAGAGAATTATTTTTATGATTACTGTCCAGATGGTGAACTGCAAGTATCCTTTTATCTTCACATTTGCAAACCTTGCAAACTTCTTTCACTTTATTTTTAAGTAATATGGATTTGTATTTTACGTTTTCTCCATTTTTCCAGTTCCAATGTTGCTCTCCAGAAAACATTTGATTTCTCCAAAGAGTTTGATGAGCTTTACAGCAAAAATATTTACCACTTTTAGAATGTTTTAATTTTTGTGGCATTCTCCATATTTCTTTTCCGCATATCTCGCAACGTACAAACTCACCTTTACGTTGTGCTTCATGCTGACATTTAGAAGAACAAAATTTACCCCATCCGCGTTTAAGCCAGTTTGGTTTTGTGTAAAATTCTTTTTGACAGATTTTACATTTAACTATTGGCATTGAATTAATTATACCAATAGGGGATAGATGATGTCAACGCATAGAATCGTAAGAGTTTATGTGCTACCCACGTTCTAATAAATTTGTGTCCTCGGTGCGAATCGAACGCACAACCTACGGATTAGAAGTCCGTCGCTCTGTCCTATTGAGCTACGAGGACGTGATATATAATTCATATCAAAAATATCAATAAAAGGCAAGCTAAGATTTTGACTCTAAAAGAGAAAGATGATATAAAAAGTAAGTAGCCACGGGGCATAGTGAAACGGCTATCACGAGTCCTTTGGGAGGATTTATTCTGAGTTCGAATCTCAGTGCCCCGACAGGGTGTTTTGCGAGTGTAGCTCAATGGTAGAGCGACAGCCTTCCAAGCTGTACATGAGGGTTCGATTCCCTTCACTCGCTCCATATTTTTCTCTTTAAAATAATGGACAACAAAAAAATAAAAGTAGCCGTAGTTGGCGGGGGAGTAATGGGCCTGTATATCTCCTGGAAATTATCGGAAGCAGGACATGATGTCTCTCTTTTCGACAAGAAAAAAGAAGATGCTTTTAAGTATAAATGTTGTTCCGCCTTAGTTTCAGAAAGAATAAAGCAGTTTATTCCTATAACTAAGGAATGTATAGAAAATACAATTTCTCATTGTGTGATTAATTTTCCTAAAGGAAAAGTTAGGCTTAATTTTAGTCCGAAACATTTAGCGCTTAATAGGGAGATGGTAATAGACATTCTTTTGGAGTTGAATAAAAAAGTGGGGACGAGAATTATATTGGGCCAGGAAATCAGAAAGGTGCCACAAGGATTCGATAGGGTTATTGGATGTGATGGCGCCTTTTCTGTTATTAGAAGAAGTTTAAATTTGCCAGACCCAAAGATTAAAATCGGAGTCCAAGCCTATTCTTTATCAAAAAGTCACTCAAATACAACCGAAACTTTTACTGATTCTGAAATCTTTGGTTTTTGTTGGAAGATTCCTAAGGGAGATAAGATTGAATACGGAGCTTTAGGAAGTCAAGAAGAAGTTAAAAAGAAGCTAAACAAGATATTGGAGATAAAAGAAGTGGAAAAGGATTCTGTTTCAGCCGCTGCGGTTCCTGCTCCTAAGTTTTCGCTATCTAATGCCGGATTAATTTTTCCCAAAGAAAAAGATATTACTCTCTGTGGGGATGCAATGGGATTAACTAAGCCTTGGAGTGGGGGAGGAATAATCTGGGGTCTTCACGCTGCCGATATCCTAATTAAAACCTTTCCTGATTTTGAAGAATACAAGAAACAAACAATTAAGTTTTTCAGATTTAAAATAATAAAAGGGCAGATATCAAATTATTTAGTTCAGACCGTTGGAAAAACATTTACTAATCTTCTTCCCAAAGAGATGAACTATGATAATGATTTTCCTTCTTTCAAATTGCTTTTAAAGAGAAAAAGTGATAGTCTTTAAACATATTTAGGAGAGATGCCTGAGCGGCTTAAGGGGATGGTTTCGAAAACCATTGTAGGGTAATTCCTACCGTGAGTTCGAATCTCACTCTCTCCGCAGGCAACAATTCTTATTTTAAAAAACTTTAGTATTACTAAAATAGATAAGTTCAAGTTTAAAGTTATTAAGTCTATGAAAATTGAACCTACAAAGAAACAATTTGAAAATCTTTTAAAGTTAGTATATCTAGGTAATTGGCTTACTAATGCAATCCATAATGGTAGCAAGGAAGACCCACTTAATGAAGAATTTGAAGACGTTCAAAATTATATTTTTTCTCTTGCTAAAGATTTTAATTGTGAAAAATATATCGATGAAAATGATGCAGAAGATGGTATATTTTTCCCTACAAATAAATTTGAAGAAGAATTGCAAGAATATATAAAAGATTATGATGAAGAATGTTTTTGGGAGGAACTATTTGAGCGGCTCTCTGATAGAGACTTTAGAAGAAAATATTCTGAAGAAGAAATTAAAAAAATGGAATTAATAGAATTTTTTAGAAAAGAGGAGCCATTTCGCGAAAAATGGGATGAAGAGCTAGAAAGCTACGGCATAGAGAGGTTAGAGATAAAGGACTAAAATTATGACAACAAACATTAAACAACCTGATGTGATTTCAAGACCGCCCGTAGTGGTTGTTTTGGGACATATTGACCACGGTAAAACATCGTTATTGATGGCAATCAGAGAATTTAATGTTTTAGAAAAAGAATCGGGTGGAATCACTCAGCATGTTGGAGCTTATCAAGTAGAGCACAACAGCAAGAAGATAACTTTTATTGATACTCCTGGACATGAATCATTTTCGGCAATTAGAGGAAGAGGGTCTAAATTAGCCGATATCGCAGTTTTAGTTATTGATGCTGCTGAAGGAATTAAAAAACAAACTAAAGAAGCTATTAAACATATTAAAGACGCGGGACTAACTACAATTGTCGCCTTGAATAAAATGGACAAACCAGGAGCTAATCCAGAAATGGTTAAGCAACAATTATCTAAGGAAGATATCCTAGTCGAGTCATGGGGAGGTCAAGTTCCATCAGTAGAAATGTCAGCGAAGACTGGACAAGGTATAACCGACTTATTAGATATGATTCAATTAGTGGCTGAAGTGGCTGATTTGAAAGCGGAAACGGGAGTTTTAGCGGAAGGAACAATCATCGAAGCCTATCTTGACCCTAAGAAAGGACCAACCGCAACTGTCTTAGTAGAAAATGGAACTTTAAACCAAGGAGAATATATTGGAACCAACTCAACAGTTGGTAAGGTTAAGAATTTAGGAGATTTCTTGCAGAAGGAAATGGCAGAAGCTAACCCATCAGACCCAGCCGTAATTATTGGGTTCGAAAATGTTCCGACGGTGGGAGAAAAATTCTACGCGTTTGCATCATATGAAGAAGCTAAAGCTAATTTAAAAGAAAAGGAAAAGAAACAAGTAGTTTTCGAATTCGACCCTTGTAAGAAATATTTAAACTTAATAATTAAAGGAGATGCGCAAGGCTCTCTAGAAGGAATTGAAGAGGTATTAAAGATTTTACCTCAAGATAATGTTTGCCTTAGAATCATCAGAAGCGAAGTAGGGGATATAACGGAACAAGATATTAAGATGGCAAAGACCAGTGAAGCGATTATTATTTCTTTTAGAGTTAAGAAAGACAAAGTAGCAGAAATTAGTGCGGAAAATAATAAGGTTAAGGTTTATGACTTTAGCATTATCTATGAGTTGGCTCAGAAAGTGAGAGAGTTGATGGAAAGAAAGCTAATTAAAGAAAAAGAAAGAATTGATTTGGGAAAGATTGGGGTATTAGCTATTTTCCGAACCGAAAAGAATAGACAGATAGTGGGCGGAGATGTAATCGAGGGGGAAGTACAAAAAGGAGCATCTTTGGAAATATTTAGAGAGGGAGAAAAGATTGGACACGGAAGAATAGTAGAATTGCAATCTAATAAAAAAGATTTCGATGTTGTTAAGAAGGGAAAAGAATGCGGAATCCTTTATCAAGGAGGGGAGAGAATAAAAGAAGGCGATGAATTAGTTGTGTTTAAGGAAGAGTATAAGCAGGAAGAATTGTAATATGTTCAGATTAGAGAAAGTTAACAGTTTAATACAACACGAGCTAGGAAACATCTTTTTAAAAGAAGTTGATGTTTTTCCAGGAACACTTTTAACTATTACTAGGGTTGAATGCTCAAGTAGTCTTTTTCAATGTAAAGTATTCATCTCGGTCATTCCTGAAGATAACTTTGATAGTGTCCTATCTTTACTAGGGAGGCGCATCTATGATATACAACAGATATTGAATAAAAAGTTAAAGATGAGGCCGGTTCCCAAGATAGAGTTTTTAAGAGAAACCAAAACAAAGGAAGCGAGCAGGATAGAAGAGCTATTAGCGAAAATCAAGAAGGAGGATATTGAAAAAAGCGAATAATTTTGGTATTGTTTCTATATGGCTGGGCGTGGTGGCCAAGCAGTAAGGCAAGAGTCTGCAAAACTCTTATACGTGGGTGCAATTCCCACCCACGCCTCACGTACGAACATGCCTCGGTGCTGGAATTGGCATACAGGGCGGACTTAAAATCCGCTGGTCCTAGACCTTGAGGGTTCAAGTCCCTCCCGAGGCACATAAAAAAATACACTGGTTTCCCAGTGTATTTTTATATCTCTGTTACTTCAATGTATGTTTCTTTAATCCCGAATTCTTGAGCTTGTTCCAAAGTAGGGAACCAGATATCAAATCTGTAATCGCCAAGTCTAGGATGCATTCTGTCTTCTACTGTAAATACCTTGTTTCCATAGAGTTCAGGTATTTTTACCTCGGTTCCGAACGGTAGCATGTTATTTGCTACTATACCGTCCCTTACATTCGAACCATTAGCGGTAATAAAGGGGGTATCATCGGTTTGCCATACTGTAGAAGAGTAGGCTGTGATTATAACTTTTATCTTCTTATGCTTTGATTGGTTAGCATCCTCGTCTCTGTCTTCCTTGTTGGAAAATACCGCTAAAGTATTGCTTTCCAAGGAATAACTCTTTTCTGATATAGAACTTTGAGCCAAGTTAGTATTATCTGATTTGGCGTCAATGGTTAATATCAGTGCTGAGAAAGAGAAAATGATAACCGCAAAAAGTATAATTGTGAAGTTTTGTTTATTCAACATATACAAAATCCTGCTCAGCAGGAATACGCATATTTTAACCTATAGGGATATTTATGTCAATGGTTTTGTCCACACGCTGGACTGGGCAAGATCTGACTTAAAAGGTTCCACAATAGTGTAAAATTGCACTTAGGAGGAGGCTTCGAATGACCAAAAATAAGGAAATTCCAAAAAAGAAGAAGGAGGGAGGCTGGCATTTGGTTCGCAGTAGCTGTAGCTGGGTTTAATCCTAATTTATCAAGATATTTTTGTTGCCATTCCTTTAAAATAAAGGTATAATTGGAGCAATGAAAAGGTAAATTAATATATGCCTTCCAAAATTAAAGATAAAAAAATTGTTGCATTGCTTTTGATTATTTTGTTTTTAGTCTGCGGGATTTTTCTTATATTGAAAAACAATACCCCTTACAAGGTTAATGCATATAGTTCTACGCCATCATCTAGTCCTAATTTGTCTTGCTTTGTAACCGACGGAACCTGTGCTGGGGCAGTTATTTTTAGATTATCAGATTATTTAGATGGCCACGCTGAGACGCCCTCTCAGTCTAACCATTCATATAAAGTCTGCTGTACTGGAACGGGACTTTCTAATTCTTGTGCCGGAAGTTATGATACCGTATTAAAACTATCTGGCGATACTGATGCTCACGTTGAAGAAAAAACATTGTCTAACTATTCGGGGAATAATGTTTGTTTGTCTTCGTCTTCAATGGGAGTAACTTGCGGCTATTCTTCCTCCTGCTCTCGATTAGGTTCAAATTATGCTTGCTTGGCTTCTATTTCTGGCGAAAGCGATGCCCATGCCGCCGAATGTTCAGTTTTTCCGATTAAGGTTTGCTGTAAGGTGAGCTCAGATACTCCTTCGCCATTATCTAATCCAAGTATATCTTGTTCTGTAACCAACGGAACATGTGCGGGAACGACCATTCTAGGGTTATCAGATTATTTAGATAGCCATGCCGAAATGCCTTCATCGGCTAACTATCCATACAAAGTCTGCTGTACTGGAACGGGACTTTCTAATTCTTGTGCCGGAAGTTATGATACCGTATTAAAACTATCTGGCGATACTGATGCTCACGTTGAAGAAAAGACATTGTCTAACTATTCGGGGAATAATGTTTGCTTGTCTTCAACTACGACTGGAACGGTAAACTGTGATTATTCTAGCTCCTGTTCTTTGTTGGGATCTAACTATACTTGCCTGGCTTCTATTTCTGGCGAAAGCGATGCCCACATTGGAGATTGTTCAAATTTTCCAACTAAAGTCTGTTGTGCAATTGCCGATCCATGTGTAGCAAAGATTACTTCGAATAAGTTTATTTCTGCTAATAATACGGATATACAGTTATGTTCTGGGGCTGATATCACCAACCCTTCAGATCCATGTTATTCGGTTTGCTGGAAGGGGGCAGGAGTGCCCGATGTAAGTAGCTCAAATTGGAATTGTGGTATTTGCCATAATAGCGGTAATATTCCCATTCCTTGTTCTGAGTCGGGAGGAGCATCTTTTAATTGGGCGATGCCTGATGGATACACTACGCCCGCTGATTATACTTTAGTGACAGGAACCCTTACTGATGCCAATCCGGTTGTAAGATTCGTTAATCAAGAAACTGGTCGAAAAATAATATTAAGTATTGTTGATAATTATGGCTCTACTTGTTCTAGTTCGAATACGGTTCAATTAGTGCCAAAGTGGAGAGAAATATCGCCATTTAAATAAATAATAAAATAATAAATAATAAAAAATATGAAGAATCAGTATTTGTTTCTTATCATAGGACTGGTATTACTCGGAGCAATATTTGGAGTATACCAATATTTCCAAGCTTTTCAGGTTGAAAATGTTTCAGCGGTAACAGTTGGAAGGATTGGAGCGGGACATAATTGGTCTTCAATGGAGTGCAGTCCTGACACTATTTGTATTGATACGGCGAATAAGAGAGTAGGAATAGGAACGAATACTCCATCTAAAGCGCTTGAGGTGAATGGAGACATCAAAGTTTCCGGAGACGTTTGTACTGCATCAGGGGTTTGTTTGTCAGTAGTAGGAGCGGCATCTGCTGGAACATCCTTAGTAAACGGCGTGCATAATTTTCAGAACTGTGCTGATGCAGGAGGAACAGTTGTTAGCACTGGACAAATTGGAGAACAGTGCAGATTTGATGCAGCAACTTGTCCAGTTGGGTGGACAAGGTTTAGGCTTTGGAGCACAACAACAGCGCCTACGGTTACACATGAGCAACACACCGCTGTGTTCGGAACACAAACTGGAACCTGCGCTGGATCAACTAATACTGGATCAATTCCTATTATTCGAACTCAAATCGCGGATGCAACAGTGACTGCAGCTCATGCCTGGAGCGATGCGATTGATGAAGTAAAAACGGTTGGTTGGACTTCTTATCAGGCTGGACCAGCGACTTGTGTTATTAAACGTATCTGTAATGCTGGGATTCAATCGGGGACCACGGAATATCCAGTCAATGGGGGATATTGTTGTTGTACTAACCCTCCGAACTATTACGGGTTCTACGGGTATTTTGTTCCAACCTTGGATGATGTTCGTTTAACTGGAACTATCAGTTCGACACCGACTGTAACTCAAATTGGTTGTTACTAAAGAAGTAATTCGCGATTTTGCCTAAGGGTTATTCCTTAGGCTTTTTCATTAATCAATGATTTTCTTGGGTTAGAATGCCGAGAAACTATGGTGCATTCTTTCTGCTTCATATGGGCTAGAATATTGACTTGATAATATTAAACCTTTGTGATATAAGGAGTTATATGCAAAACGAAACATTACAAAAACTAACTGACAACGTCCAGATTCCCAGAAATGGCGAAATCATTGACGGAAAGATTCTTGCTATCGAGAATCTAGCGATGTACCTAGATATTGGTCCCAGAAAGACTGGTATTATCTATGGTGCCGAATACCAGAACGCCAAAAACGTTTTGAAAAACATTAAAATCGGAGACACTATCTCTGTTAAAGTTGTTGAGCCTGAAAATGAAGAAGGTTTTGTTGAATTATCTCTAAGAGAAGCTGAAAAAGAATTGGCTTGGCAGACAGTTAAGGATAAGAAAGAACAGAATTTGGAATTTGCTGTTAGAATCAGCAAGGTTAACAAGGGAGGTCTTATCACTGAAGTTGCCGGTATTCCTGCTTTCTTGCCAACTTCACAATTGTCACCAGACAACTATCCTCGAGTTCCAGAAGGAGACAAATCAAAGATATTGAGAAAGCTACAAGGCTTTATTGGACAAGATGTTAAAGTTAAGATTTTAGACTTCGATGAAAAAGCTGGACAGATTATCTTGACTGAAGAATCAAAGGAAAGCGAAACACTACAGAAAGCTATTAAATCATTAAAGGTAGGGGATGTAGTTGAAGGAAAGGTTTCAGGTATTGTTAATTTTGGAGCATTTATCAAATTTGCTCTTCCTGAAGCAGGCCCAGAAGATTCACCTTTAGAAGGTTTAGTACATATTTCTGAACTAGATTGGCAGTTAATTGAAGACCCAGCCCAAGTGGTTGAGGTCGGACAAGATGTCAAAGCTCAAGTTATTGATATTTCACAGGGTAGAGTTTCTCTATCTATAAAGAACTTAAAGAAAGATCCTTGGCAGAATTTGAATTACAAAACTAATGACGTTGTTAAAGGTTTAGTAGTTAGATTTAATCCTTTTGGTGCTTTCATTCAAATCGTTGATGACAAATCAAAGGATGATGATACTAAAATACAAGGACTAATACATATTTCTGAATTTGGTTCTGAACCAAAAATGAAAGAAAAGCTTGAATTGAATAAGGAATACGAATTCCAGATATTAAGCTTCCAACCTCAAAGACACTGGATGTCTTTAAGAATAAAATAAAAACAATATGAAGAAGAGTCCTATCAAAGGCCTCCTTAAAAATCTCTTTTTAGTTGTTCTAGTTTTTTTGATACTTGGAGTTGCTTTTAGTTTTTTTAATGCTCCTAAAGAAAAAGTCAGTAATATTTCGATTACTCAATTGTCACAGGACGTGAACAATGGAAAAGTTAAGGAGATTAAAATATTAAAGAATGATATCTCGGTTTTATACCAAGACGGAACTAAAGCTATTAGTAAGAAAGAGGGAGGGGACACTCTAGGTCAAGCTCTAATTAACTACGGTGCTTCTCAAGAAAAGTTAAATAGTATTTCTTTTGTTTTTAATGAAGAAGATACTTCTTGGGAATGGATTGGTACTGTTTTAATAATGGTAGTTTTTCCATTAGCTCTGTTTGGAGTCTTTATCTTTATGCTTTTTAGGAACGCTAAAGCAGGAGCTGCTCAGAGTTTTGATTTCACTAAAGCTAAAGCGACATTATTTGGTGCCGAAGGACATCCCAAAGAAAAGGTTACCTTTAAAGATGTGGCAGGATTACAAGAAGAAAAAGGAGAATTAGAAGAGATTGTTGATTTCTTAAAGAATCCTCAGAAGTATTTAAAGATGGGTGCTAGAATTCCTAAGGGAGTTTTGTTGGTTGGTCCAGCTGGATGCGGAAAGACATTATTGGCAAGAGCAGTTGCTGGGGAAAGTAATGTTCCTTTCTTTTCAGTCGCTGGTTCATCTTTCGTAGAAATGTTTGTGGGAGTTGGTTCGGGCCGAGTAAGAAGTTTGTTTGCTGCTGCCAAGAAACAACAGCCTTGTTTGGTTTTTATTGATGAATTAGATAGTATTGGTAAATCTCGTGGCCCAGCCATAACTGGCGGACATGAAGAGAGGGAACAAACCTTGAATCAATTATTAACAGAAATGGACGGCTTCGAGAAAAACGATAAGATTATTATTTTAGCCGCAACTAACAGGCCAGACGTATTAGACCCTGCCTTGTTAAGACCGGGCAGATTTGACCGAAAAGTAGTTATTAATTTGCCAGACATTAAAGAGAGGGAAGATATTCTAAGTATTCATTCAAAAGGAAAGCCCTTAGCTACTAATGTTAAATTAAGAGAAGTGGCAGAAAGAACTCCTGGATTCTCAGGTGCTGATTTGGAAAATGTTTTTAATGAAGCCGCAATTTTGGCCGCTAAGAAAGAGCAAAAAGAAGTATTACAAAATGATTTATTAATCTCAATTGAAAAGGTTCTACTTGGACCAGAGAGAAGAAGTCACGTGATGACTGATAAAGAAAAAGAAATTACTGCATACCATGAAGCTGGTCATGCGTTGATTGGCACGAAGATTCATGACGCTGAACCAATTAGAAAGATATCGATTATTGGTCGAGGAATGGCTGCAGGATATACTTTAAAGGTTTCTAAGGAAGAAAGAATGCTTCGTACTAAAAAAGAATTTGAAGCTGAAATTACAATGCTCCTTGGAGGATATTGTACCGAAAAGATGATTTTTGGCGACATGACTACTGGGTCTTCAGATGATTTGAATAAGGCGACAAATATTGCTAGAAATATTGTGAAGAAATATGGAATGTCTAAATTAGGTCCAATTGTTTTTGGTGACCGAGAAGGTCAGATGTTCTTAGGTGGAGAAACAGAAACTAAAAACTATTCTGATGAAGTGGCACTACAAATTGATAAAGAAGTTGAAAGAATTATTTCCGAAAGAGTGAAAGAAGCAGAAAAGATATTACAAGAAAACAAAAGTATATTAGAAAAAATAGCCAAGAGATTGATTGAAAAGGAAACGATTGAAAGGGAGGAATTTGAAGAGTTGATAGGGAAGTAGGGCTTGCGAATAAATATAGGAGTGATAAAATGAACCTAGGGAATTTGTTTATTATAATAATTTCAAAGGTTCAAATATGGCGCGAAGAATTGAAAAGCAAAGGGCACTAGAACTTAGGCAAAAGGAAATGAGCTATAGTCAAATTAAAAAAGTCCTAGGAGTAAGTAAGAGCACTTTAAGTGGTTGGCTAAAGGACTATCCTCTTTCTGAAAAAAGAATTAGAGAACTTAGGGATAGCGAACAGAAGATTGAAAAATGTAGAGAAACAAAAAGAAAGAAGAGGGAGGCAAGGTTGAATGTTTTTTACAATGAGGAAAAATCCAAAATACTTCCCATGAGCAAGAAAGAATTATATCTTGCGGGACTTTTTCTTTATTGGGGAGAAGGGTCAAAAAGTCAAAACTCTGCACAACTTCTGATTTCTAATACTGACCCAGTAGTTATTAAATTCTTTATTTATTGGGCAGAGGAATCATTTAATGTTCCTAGGGAAAAATTTAGCGTCCAATTGCATCTTTATAGTGATATGGATATTGATAAAGAAATTGGTTTCTGGTCAAAAGAATTAAAAATAGAGAAAAAACAATTTATTAGGCCATATATAAAGGAAAGTTTATCTTCCCAAATAACTCACAAAGGAGCATTTGGACATGGGACGTGTAATCTAAGAATTGGAGATGTAAGATTATTTGAGAAAGTGATAATGGGCTTGAAAGTAATTAGAGATTGTCATATAAGTTAATTATGTATTTGCGCGTGTAGCTCAGTTGGTTAGAGCGACCGACTTATAATCGGTAGGTTCGATGGTTCGAGTCCATCCACGCGCACACTTTTCCGCAAGGATTTATTTCCTTGCTTTTTGTTTAGATTTATTGTATTTATAACCCAGGCAACCAGAGGTTGCGCTTGACAGGTGAATAACATGGAGATTACAAAGATGAGTAAAGAAGAGCTGCTAGAGCTCGCTCACCAAGACATCGGCCATCGTTTTTTGAAAGGCTATGAGTTCCTTTCTATGGCAAAAACTCTTGGAGCCTTTTGGCAATATGACTACGAGGCAAAGGAAAGGGGAAGACTCGGCATGCACGCCCTATTGAAATCAGGGCAACACAGTGACGGATTCTTTATTTCTCGAATTCTGCTTGAGCCAGAAAATATTCGAGAAATCATTGCTCATCAGATGGTGATGAGAATCGAAGAAGCCGAAGTTCCAATCCCAGACTATGTTGCTGGGATTCCCAAAGGGGCAACCGAGCTCGGGTTCTCAGTTTCCACTATTATGGGAACAGAACACGCTCGGATGGAAAAGATTGGAGGACGGATAAAGCTGACACAATGCATCAATCCAGGAGATTCAATTCTGCTGGTTGAAGATTTCTGTACCAGAGGGACTGGCTTTGCGGAAGGAGTGGCAGCAATCAAAGAAGCTGCTCCAGGAGCACGCATTCTTCAATACAATCCAGTTATTGTTAACCGAGGAGGACTGGAAAAAGTCTCAACCGAATTCGGAGACTTCAGAATTCTACCGATTGTTGAGATGAGAATCCAAGACTGGGACCCTGAGATTTGTCCGCTTTGTAAAGCTGGCTCTGTGGCAATAAAGCCTAAGGAAACTGACGAGAACTGGGTGGCAATCAACAACTCTCAAAAGGAGTAGGTATGTCCAGGAAATTCTTTCCTATGCTGGAAAGGGGATGGGACAATGGAAGATTTGTTTGTGTCGGTCTTGACACAGACTATTCTAAAATTCCATCTTTCTTGAAAGAAAGAGCCTCTGTATCGGTGGCGATTGAAAAATTTAACAGCATAATTGTCAGCGTTACTAAGGATGTTGCTTGTGCGTACAAGCTGAACACCGCCTTTTATGAGGCGCATGGACGAGATGGGATAGTGGCTCTTGAGACAACTATTTCTCATATCCACAACAGAGCTCCCAATGTTCCAGTAATACTGGATGCGAAGCGTGGAGATATCGGCAACACCAACGATGGTTACATTCAATCCGCATTTGACCTTTTAAAGGCGGATGCAATTACGGTTCATCCGTATCTTGGCAAGGAATCTCTCCAAAAATTCCTTGAGCAAAAAGACAAGGGGATTATTCCTCTTTGCCTTACATCCAATGCAGGATATGGAGAATTCCAAAACTTGATGGTGGAAGGGGAGCCTCTCTATTGTCATGTGGCTCGCCATATTGCGAATGAGTGGAATACCAACCAGAACTGTGCGATTGTTGCTGGTGCAACTCACCTTAAAGAGCTCCAAAATGTTCGAAAGATTGTTGGCGACATGCCAATTCTTATTCCAGGTATTGGAGCACAGGGCGGAAGTCTAGCCGAAACCGTTCTTGTGGGCCAAGATAGCCGAGGGAAGGGAATGATTATCAATTCTTCCCGTGGCATAATCTTTGCTTCAAGTGGCGATAACTTCGCTGAAGCGGCTTGTCGGGCAGCAACTGAGCTCAACGACGAGATTAGACTTCTAGTCAGGTAAAGAGATATTCTTTTTACCTTTATTTTTTTATATATAGACAATTTGTCACTTTTCTGTTAATTTGTTTTTGTTGACGAAAAGCGTTAAATCGCCTAATATATAAAAGAGCTCTTTAAACCATAAAGGGGCGTATAGCTCAGTTGGTTAGAGCGTTACGTTGACATCGTAAAGGCCTCCTGTTCGAGTCAGGATACGCCCACCAAGTAATTAAGATAAAGTAAAAATATGGCAGACGAAATAAAAAAAGAAGAAGAGACTGCTGCAGTTGAGGCTGAAATAGTTGAAACAGAAGCAGTTGAAGAAGTAAAAGAACCCGTTATTGAAAAGGGGATTATTGAGGCTAACTTAAAAGGTGATTTACCTGAGATTAAAGCGGGAGATATGGTTAAGGTTTATCAAAAGATTAAGGAAGTTAAAGACGGAAAGACAAAAGAAAGAATTCAGGCTTTTGAAGGACAAGTTTTGGCTAGAAAGCATGGCAAAGGAGTTTCCGCAACAATTACCGTCAGAAAGGTTATTGATGGAGTTGGAGTAGAAAAGATTTTCCCAATTCATTCTCCTTCAATTGAAAAAATTGAAGTTGAAAGAACTGCGAAGACAAGAAGGTCAAAGTTGTACTACCTAAGAACTGCAAAAGGAAGAAAGGCAAAATTAAAAAGCAAAGAAAGAAAGGCGGTTGCAGAGTAGGGGCGAGTGATGAAATTGGCAGACATCTATGCTTGAGGTGCATAGGGGATTATTCCCGTGCGGGTTCAAGTCCCGCCCCGCCCACATAGATGGCATACGGGCGATTAGCTCAATTGGTAGAGCACTTCGTTTACACCGAAGGGGTTAGAGGTTCGAGTCCTCTATCGCCCACACCGATATGCCGAGGTAGCCAAGTCGGTCACGGCGAATGTCTGAAAAACATTAGATTCCGGTTCGATTCCGGACCTCGGCACAGTGTTAGTTATTAAAAAACAGATTTGCGGGCGTCGTATAGTGGCTATTATGTGATCTTGCCAAGATCAAGACGGCAGTTCGATTCTGCTCGCCCGCTCCAATAAGATAATATTAAAACAAAACATGAAATTAACTTGGAACGGAGATTCTTGTTTCGAAATAGCGAGTGTTTCTAAAGACAAAGATAATGTTTTAACTATTGTTGACCCTAAGGAGGGAAGAAAAGCAGCTAAGGCTGATGTTATCCTAGAAACTCATTCTAAAGAAAATGGATTTGAAACGGACGGACAGTTCGTTATTTCCTCATGCGGTGAATATGAAAGAAAGGGAGTTTTTATCCAAGGCATACAATCTCTACAAGTAGACAAGAAAGCTAGAAATATTATCTATATGATTGAAGTGGAAGATATTAGAATTGCTCACTTAGGATATTTTGGTGAAGGAGCTTTGTCTGAAGAGCAAGTAAAAGAAATGGGAACAGTAGATATTCTAATTGTTCCAGTTGATGGAGACAAAACAATTAGTTATGCCGAAGCAGCTAAAATTGTTTCAATGGTAGAACCTGCAATCGTAATTCCAATGTGCTATGATAGTAAAAAGAAAGAAAAAGGTTTAGCACCATTTTTAAAAGCGATGGGGGAGAAGGAAGTCGTTCCTCAAGACAAATTAAGTATTCAAAAGAAAAACCTATCAGCTGGAGAAAAAGCTGAAATAGTAATATTAGAAGAAAAGTAAAATGGCAAAAAAAGAAGAAAAAGAGACAGAGATAATATTGGGAAGCGTTGAAGAGAGAGAAATTTCAACTTCAATGAAAGAGAGCTACATTGACTATGCAATGTCAGTTATCGTTTCAAGAGCCCTGCCTGATGTTCGAGATGGATTGAAGCCAGTACAGAGAAGAATTCTTTACGCCATGTATGATATGGGCGCTAGAGTTGATACTAAGTTTAGAAAATCAGCAGCGGTTACTGGAGAAGTAATGGGAAAATACCATCCTCACGGAGATAGTTCTATCTATGGAGCTTTAGTTAGAATGGCCCAAGATTTTTCGCTTCGTTATCCTTTAGTTAGAGGTCAAGGAAACTTTGGTAGTATTGAAGGAGACCCTCCCGCTGCGCAAAGATATACTGAATGTAAGCTATCAAAGATTGGAGAAGAATTGTTACAGGATATTGATAGTGAAACAGTTAATTGGAATGATAATTATGATACGACTAGAAAAGAGCCGGCTGTTTTGCCATGTCCTTTGCCCAACCTATTATTAAACGGTTCAACTGGTATTGCGGTTGGTATGGCCACTAATATTCCTCCCCACAACTTGAAAGAAGTTTGTGGAGCTTTAGTTTATTTGATTGATAATCCTAAGGCAGAAACTGAAGATTTATTCCAGTATGTTAAGGGACCAGATTTTCCAACCGCCGGAATAATCTACAACAAGAAAGATATTTTATCAGCCTATTCTCAAGGAAAGGGAGCCTTTTTGACTCGTGGTAAAGTTGATATTGTCGAAAAAGAAAAAGGATATCAATTAGTTATTTCTGAAATTCCTTATCAAGTAGACAAGTCAGTTTTCATTGTTCAGATGGCTAACTTAGTACATGAAAAGAGAATGGAGGGAGTAAAAGATTTAAGAGATGAGTCAGATAAGGACGGAATGAGAATTGTGCTTGATTTACAGAAAGGAGTTGCTCCAAAGAAAATATTAAATATTCTTTACAAATACACTGATTTACAAAAGAAATATCACTTGAATATGTTAGCCCTGGTTAATGGAATTGAACCAAGAGTTTTAAGTTTGAAAGATGTTCTAGAACTATATCTAAACCACAAGCAAGAAGTGGTAGTCAACCGAACTAAATTCTTACTAAAGAAGGCTCAAGAAAGAGCACACATCTTAGAGGGCATTTCAATTGCCTTAGACCATGTTGATGCCGTTATTAAATTAATTAGAAAATCTAAAGATAAAGAAGAAGCTAAACAGAATTTAGTTAAGGAATTTAAGCTAACTATGATTCAGGCTGAAGCAGTTGTAGAAATTAGACTACATCAATTAGCTAAACTAGAAAAGCAAAAGATTGAAGATGAGTTAGCCGAAATCTTAAAGAAGATTAAGGAATACAATAAAATCATCGAAAGCAAGGCGGAGCAAAAGAAAGTAATGAAAGCCGAGATTGAAAATGAAATGTTGTTATATGGTGATGACAGAAAGACTCAAATCATGGCCCACAGTCCAGAATCAATTTCTGAGGAAGATTTAGTTCCTTTAGAAGATACAATCGTAACTTTAACTGCTGGCGGATACATTAAGAGAATTAATCCTTCTGAATACAAAAAGCAGAATAGGGGAGGACAAGGCATGTTAGGCATGAAGACTATGGAAGATGACGCCGTTTGCCACTTCTTTACCGCTAAAACCCATGATTCACTATTCTTCTTCACTGACTCAGGAAAAGTCTTCCAAACAAAGGTTTACGAGGTTCCAGAGGGTCAGAAAGCAAACCGAGGCAGAGGTTTAATGAATTTCCTTGAAGTTTCAACTTCCGATAAGGTTCTTTCAGTATTGCCTTTGGATAAAAAAGACAAGGAAGAGAAGATTAAATATTTAGTCATGGTTACTAAAAATGGAGTAATTAAGAAGACTCCTTTGAGTGACTTTGAGAATGTACGACGCGGAGGTTTAATTGCGATTAAATTAAAACCAGATGATGCTCTATGCAACGTTAAGAAGATTGCTGATGGTGATGAAATTATTTTGGCTACTAAAAATGGACAATCAATTCGTTTTGCCGAAAAAGAAGTCAGACAAATGGGCAGACCAGCTTCTGGTATTAGAGGTATTAGACTAAAGAAAGGGGATGAGGTGATTGGAATGGAAGTGGTTAAAAAAGATAGATTGAAGGATAAAGATTATTTATTGGTTTTAACTGATAATGGATTCGGTAAGAGAACTTTAGTTTCTGAATATAAGACTCAGGGCCGTGGTGGTTCGGGAGTTAAGATTGCTCACATTACAACTAAGACGGGACAGCTAGCTAAGATTGAAGTAATTGCTGACCAAGCTGACTTAATTGTTATTTCTCAAAAAGGACAAGTTATCCGAACTAAGATTTCAAGTATTCCTAAATTAGGCAGAGACACTCAAGGTGTGAAGATTATGAAGATGAAGCCAGGAGATAAAGTGGCTTCAGCAGCTTGTGTAATTGAAGAAGTAGAAGGTGAATAATTTACATTTCTAAAAATATTCTATATAATATTCTTATATGAACGAAGGGTTTCTAAATCCACAACAGATTCTTAAGAATATTTCTTTAACCGAGAGCATGATTGCTTGTGATTTCGGTTGCGGCTCAGGAGGGTGGGTGATACCACTAGCAAAAGAATTAAAGACGGGAATGGTCTACGGCGTTGATATTATGGAAGACGCCATTTCGGCTTTAAATGGAAAAGCTTCCGCCGAAAAACTTTTTAATGTGAAAACATTAGTTGGTAATGTTGAAAAAGGCATCAAAGTTCCTGAAGAATATTTTGATTTAGTTTTAATGACTAATCTTTTATTCCAACTGGATGATAAGTACGGGGCCTTAAGCGAAGCGAAAAGAGTTTTAAAAACTAACGGAATAGTATTAATTGTTGATTGGGATAAAGAGGCTCCGATTGGCTCAAAAACAGGAAGGATTTCTACTGAAGAAGTAAAAGAGATGGCGGGAAGAATCGGTTTTTCAGCAGAAATGGTTTTCAAAGCAGGCAGTTTTCATTGGGGTTTAATATTAAGAAAAATATGAAAAAAATACTTACACTAGTTTTTTTAGGGTTAGTAGTTTTCACAGGTGCTAATGCTACGCTTGGCCCAGGCGTTATTAAGGGTGCCGAAGGAATTTATTATTGTAGCGACCCAATGAAAGAGTATAGTGCGGGAACATGTGATTGTAAGTTTCCCTATGTTTTACAAAGTAATGGTAGTTGTGGTGCAGCCACCACTAGTAATCCTTTAAGTGAGGGGACACAAGCCAATAACGAAGCTGAGTATGCAAGAACAAAATGTGTAGGAACTGGTGGAAGCTGGAATGGCTCAAGTTGCTCTTGTCCTCACGAATGTGACTTAAGTGGCGGTTATTGCGTTGGTCCTGGAGCTGAATGTGCGGGCCAAGATGACGTTAATAAATGGAACGGTACAAGTTCTGGCGGGGGAGGTGGTTTTTCTAGCGGTGGTTCAGGAGGGTCAGGAGGTGGTTCTGGCTCGGGTAGTAGTTATAATAATACGCCAGTAACCATTAGCGGTCCATCAACTGCTAGCACTGGAGCGATAACTAATCCAATCGGGAGCGGTACATTTGCTGAGCTTATTGATATGATATTAAAGTGGATATTAGATATTGCGATGGTGTTAGCTCCGCTAGTTATTGTGTATGGAGGAATCACATATATTACGGCGGCAGGAAGTCCAGAAAAGATGGAACAGGGAAAGAAGATTATTCTTTATGCTTGTTTAGGTTTCCTTTTAGCTCTTCTAGCTTCATCATTAATTAACATCCTAAAAGGCTTAGCTGGAGGTGGGAATTAAGGGTATTGTTGGCTTTTTAACGATTTAGTGGTAAAATAATTTTAAATTAAAAATAATTAATAAATATGAAAAAGCAATATCTTATTATTCCCATAGTTCTAGCAGGGGTAATGCTTGTCCCGTTCCTTGCTTCTGCTGATGCCGTTACGTCAACAATCGAGAATATTACAGACTGGATTGTAGCAATTTCTTTAGGACTAGCAACATTAATGTATATCGTCGGAGGGTTCTTGTGGATGTCTGATGCAGGAAATGCGGAAAGAGTAAAGATTGCTAAAAGCATCATCGTTTCAACAACAATTGGATTAGTCGTCATATTGATGGCTAAAGGAATGATAAGTATAGTTCAAGGCTTTGTTAAGTAAACAACCTAAAGGTCGGATAAAAAGTAAAAAATACGAATATGAAGAAACAAATATTAGGCTTGATAATGTGTGTAGCAATAATGTCTTCCATTGGACTAGGTTTTGTCTATGCTGATGAGCAAGGTTTGGATGGTTGTAAAATTACAAGAATGAGTAGACTTCCTACCACTTTAAACTGTGGAACAACTACTGTTGGTAACTCAACTTATTGTTTATATAATACAGGGGATTGTGGAATGTGCTGTTTATTAAACGGAATTTACAATATTACTGATTGGGTGTTTGTAGTTTTAATGGCCATATCTTCTTTGATGATTATTTGGGGAGCTGTGCTATTTACTACATCTCAGGGAAATACTGATAGCGTGACAAAAGCAAGACAACTTATACTTTTTGCCGCAGTCGGTATTGCTGTTGCTCTATTTTCAAGAGCCGTACCTCCAGCAGTGAAGATGATTATTGGAGTTTAGTTTTACCTTATTGACACCCGCCTCAATTTTGCTATACAGAATGGGTGGGTGTTTTATTTGCCGAGGTGGCGGAACTGGCAGACGCGTATGCCTTAGGAGCATATACCGCAAGGCGTGAGGGTTCAAATCCCTCTCTCGGCACACACAATAGAAAACCACCCCTTTATCGGGGGTGGTTTTTTAATCTTCAACTTCTATTTTTTTACTCTTAGCTCTTTCGATTTTTTGCATTCTCACCGTTAGGATTCCTTCTTTTACTTTAGCGTCTATTCGGCTGGTATCTATCTCGCGGGGGAGGATAATCTCTTTGGAGAAGGGTCCCCAGTAGCATTCTTTAAGGAAGTATCTTTGGTCTTTGTCTTTACTTGGGTTCGCTCTTTCGCCCTTGATAATTAAAATATCGTTTTCTAGAGAAACCTCTATTTGCTCAGTTTTAATTCCAGCAATAGCTGATTGAACAACGATTTCTTTGTCGGTTTCATAGACGTCGACAACTAGTTGTCCGTTTGGACCGTTCCAGTTTTTCCTTTCTTCTTTTTGTTCTTCTTTTTTCTTTGCCATATTTTATATTTTACAACTGCTATTAATTTTTTTAACCTGTCTCAAACAAATCGATAAAAGTAGAAACAGTAAATATACAATTCCTAAAGCATAAAGGGAAGATGAGTATCCCACCGCTGATTGTGTTTCCTTTATTATAGACGATTCTAAGAAAAAGTTAAAGAAGGCGTGAACAACAATTGCAATTGTGAATCCTGTCGCGATAAGAGGAATGCGAAATTTTAAGTTACGAAAGGCGAAAACTAAAAATAATCCAATTGTTCCTGAGCCCAAAGCGTGGAGAAGGGTAGCGCCGATGAATCTAGTAAAAGAAAGAATCAAAGGACTGTTTAGTTGAAGGAATTCTTGGGTGCAGAAGAATAGAGCGTTTTCGGCGGTGGCGAATCCTAGGGCTCCAATAATCATGTACATAGGGATATCAATTGGTTCATCAATGTGCGAAGTGTTAAATACCGCATATCTAACGGCAATGTATTTAAATATTTCTTCGGTTAGCCCAATAACAAACAACCCCTTAATGATATAGTATGTTTTTTGAGGAAGGTTGAGGGTTGCTAAATCATTTAAGAGCCACATTTCAACTAAGGCGATTGGTATAGCAGCCAAAGCTCCGCAAACGAAAACCAAGAGTATTTGTTTTTTTGGTTCAGGAAGGTTATCTTTTCGAAGAAAATAAAGTAGCCAGATAATTCCAGGAAGAATAGCAAAGGCTAAATTTATTAAAATATTATTATCCATTTATTTTTAAATTAGAATTTGGTTTTAATTTTTGCCAAGTAGATTTTTTAGTATTGGGAGAGAATAGAGCAGTTAGAGCAATCATCGAAGCATTATCACCAGAAAAGCGGAGTAGGGGAGCGTTAAAGTTCGTCTTTTTAGCCTTGCACTGTTTTTTAAATTCTTTAATTAACTCCTTATTAGCTGAAACCCCGCCACCAAGAAGAACGGTTTTGGCTTTAGATGCTTCGGCTGCTTTCATTGTTTTAAAGACTAAAACATCGATTACTGCATTTTGTATTTCGTAACACATCTCTGAGATATAATCTTTGTTTTTTCTTTCTTTTTCACTTCTTTTTTTGAAATCATACAGGACCGCGGTTTTTAATCCAGAGAAACTGAAATCATAATTTTTATCATGTTTCATTGGGCGAGGAAGAGAAATATCGAATTTCTTTTCTTTGAATTTTTTAGCTTCTCTGGCGACAGCTGGTCCACCAGGGTATTCTAATCCTAATATTCTAGCTGTCTTATCAAAGCATTCTCCGGAAGCGTCATCTCGGGTTTCTCCTAATAATTTGTATTTACCAATCGTTTCCATATTAATGATTTGTGTATTACCACCAGAAACAACTAAGGCAATTGCTGGGAATTCTATCTTTTCAATGGGAGACAGCCAGTTGGCAAGAATATGGCTCTCTAAATGATTAACTGCAGAAAGGGGAGTGTCCCAATAAAGAGACAAGGCTCTAGCAAAATTAATTCCAGTGTAAAGACAAGGCTCTAGTCCTGGTCCCATGGTGACGGCAATTTTGTTTATTTCTGGAATATCGTATTCTTTGAAGAATTCTTTAAGATCATTAAAAATATCTTGGTTCCTTTCTAGTATTTTTTGTACCTTTAATAATTTCTTAGCATTAATTCCTTTTTTATTTTTTTTAAGTAGCCCCGATTGTTTTAAAGCTTTAATTAAAAGAGGGGTAATATTTTTTTGATGTTCTCTTTTGGCAATAGCAGGGAATACACCTCCGTAAGGGGAATGAATGGCTGCTTGTGAAGAAATACAATCAGAAAGAATTTCAAAATCATTGAAATTAGGTTGCTTTTTCTTAAGGGCTGAAGCAGTAGTTTTTATTAGGCTAATGGCAGTATCGTCACAGCTTGTTTCGATTCCAAGGATAATCATATTTGACATTATTCGTACTATTGACTAGATTGTAAAGGAAAAAAGAAGTTTTCGCAAATTGGGTTGACTAAAAAGAATTTTAAGTTTATATTATAACTATACTTTTAACGATTATGAACAATAAAAACATTATATTTTCCTTTATTTCTATTATTATTCTAGCTTTAGTTGCTGGGCTTTTTTGTTATCCTACTGGATACAATCAAATGATTGATAACATTAATTCAAAGTATTCTTGGAAGATTTGGCATTTTCCTGCCACTGAATTTAAGTTAGGGCTAGATTTAAAAGGGGGAGTTCACTTAGAATACCAAGCTGACTTAAAAAGCATTGGCGACCAGAATCCATCTGATGTGATGGAGGGTTTAAGAGACGTAATTGAGAGAAGAGTGAATACTTTTGGTGTAACTGAGCCAGTAGTCCAAGTTTACGGCACTGACAGAATTGCGGTTGATTTACCAGGAGTAGAATCAGTTGACGAAGCTATCAAGTGGATTGGAGAAACTCCCTTATTACAATTTGGAGAAGAAAGATCTCAAGCTGACATCGACAAGATTAATGCTAAGAGAAAAGAATTAGAAGGATTAAAGACTTTGGAAGAAATACAAAAGGTTGCTGATTGGCAAGTTGCTTTTGAGAGTCCTTACCAAATGACAGAATTAACTGGTAGATATTTGAAGAAGGCGGCCTTAGATTTTGACCCAACAACTTCTGCTCCAATCATTCAATTAAAGTTTAATGATGAAGGGGCTAAATTATTTGAAGCTATTACCGAAAGAAACGTTGATAAAACATTAGCGATTTATTTAGATGGACAATCAATTGTTGATACTAATGGTGACGGAAAAATTGATGGTTCTGACTTATATGCTCCTAACGTAGAAAACAAGATTAGTGGGGGAGAGGCAATTATTACTAGTAAAAATGCTGACATTAAGGCATCTAAGATTTTAGTTCAAAGATTAAACCAAGGTGCTTTGCCAGTTCCACTTGGCAGCCCGATTGTCCAGAAAAAGATTGGACCAACTCTAGGAGAAGTTTCTTTGAATAATTCAGTCCAAGCTGGAATGTATAGTATTATTGGTATTATTATTTTCTTAATCCTATTCTACCGCTTGCCAGGCTTAATCGCTTCATTTGCTTTGATTATCTACTGCTTGATAATTTTAGCCTTAATTAAGCTAATTCCCGTAACTCTAACTTTGGCCGGTATTGGTGGATTGATTCTGTCAGTCGGTATGGCAGTTGATGCAAACATTTTGATTTTCTCAAGAATGAAAGAGGAATTAAAAGCTGGAAAGGATGTTATGACTAGTATTATCGAAGGATGTAATCGTGCTTGGCCATCAATTAGAGATGGACACTTTACAGCTTTGATTGTAATGATAATTCTTTACTTCTTAGGAACCAGCTTTATCAAAGCTTTTGCCTTTGCATTGATTCTAGGTATCTTATTAAACCTATTCTCTTCAATGGTTGTTTCTAGGATTTTCTTAGAATTCGTTGCGACTGGAAAAATTGGAAAGATTAAATTGTTATGGAAATAAAAATATGAATTTCTTAAAATATTCAAAACTATATTTTGCAATCGCCATTATTGCCGTTGTCCTAAGTGTCTATGCTTTATTTACTTATAGCCTTAAGGTAGGTATTGATTTCGAGGGAGGAAGTTTGATTCAATTTGATTACAAAGATGCTAGACCAGCAACATCATTAATTCAGAATGCTTTGAGTGGAATTGAAGAAACTAAAAATGTTCAGATTCAACCAATGGGAGATAGGGGAATCGCCTTGAAGATTGGTCAGAAAAATATTTCTACTGAAATATATAATAATATTGTTACTAAGGTTAAAGAAACAGGGGAGATAGACGAGAAATCAATTAGTAGCGAAACTATTAGTCCTTTAATTGGAAAGGAGTTAAGAGAAAAGACAATTATTGTCGCTATTGTTGCCTTGATTGCGATGTTGATTTATATCGCTGTTGCCTTTAGAAATGTTTCTAGGCCAATTACATCATTCCAGTACGGGCTTTCTTCTACCTTAATGCTTTTTCATGACATTATCATTCCATTAGGTGTCTTGGCCTTATTAGGTCATCTTTATGGGGCGCAATTAACCATTCCAGTAATTACAGCTATTTTAACTATTGTCGGAAGTTGTATTAACAATACAGTGGTTGTTTTTGATAGAATCAGAGAGAACTTAACTCGTGACAGAAAATCTTCTTATTCCGATATCGTTAATAAGAGTTTGAACGAAACATTTGCTAGATGTATGAATACATCGTTGTCAATTATGATTGCTTTAGGTGTATTATTCTACTTCTTTGGGAACGAAGAAAGCTTGAAATATTTTACAATAATAATGATCGTTGGAACTATTGCTGGTACATTTTCTTCAACATTTTTGGCTAGTCCAGTCTTGGTTTCTTGGAATAACCGCAAGCTTAAGAAGGAAGGGAAATAGTTTATTGACAGTAAGTAAATTAAATGTTATAAGTTAAATACTATGGAATTTGACTACAAGAAAATAACACAAAATATATTGAAAAACCTTCCAGATAGGACGAAAACTGTTGTTTCTCGTAGGTTTTCATTAGGAAAGTCTGGTAAGCCCGAAACTCTAGAAGCCATTGGTAAAAGCTATAATATAACTAGAGAAAGAGTAAGACAGATTGAAGCCGATGGAATTAAGAGATCTAAAAAGATTTTAGAAAACTCTGAGGTTAAAGACGAATTCAAGAAAATTAAAACCTTCTACGAAAAGAAGATAGATGCTTGTGGGGGAGTAAAAAAAGAAGAAAAATTGTTGGAAGGAATTGAATCAAAAGAAGATAAGAATAATCTTTTATTTTTACTTTCTTTAGTGGATGGTTTGGTTAAAGAAAAAGAAGAAGATAATTTTTATTCTTTCTGGGCAACTAATAAAGATTTAGTTTCTTCAGCTAAAAAGATTGCCACTGACTTTGTTAAACAATTAAAAGAAGTTGGAGCTCCTGAAACAATTAAAGCATCATACGCTAGATACAAAGAGAATGGTGGCAAGGCTAACGAAGAAGCTTTCTGTTCATATTTAGAAATATCAAAGAATATTTTAAAGACAATAGAAGGAGATAAGATTGGTTTGAAATCTTGGCCAGAAGTTAATCCTAGAACAGTTAAAGATAAGATTAAGTTAATCTTGAAGCAAAGTGAAAAACCTTTACACTTTAAAAATATTGCTGATATGATTTTCGGTCTAAATGAATCATTGGTTGGCAGGTCTACAAGAGCTAAAAAACTTCATCCTCAAACAGTACACAATGAGTTGATTAGAAATCAGGATTTCGTATTAGTAGGAAGAGGTTTCTATGCTTTGAAAGATTGGGGATATAACCCAGGACAAGTTAAAGATGTTATTCATCAGGTTCTAAGCGCTTCTGAAAGCTCAATGCCAAAAGAAGCAATCGTTCAATCTGTTTTACAGCAAAGAATGGTTAAGGAATCAACAATTTTACTTAACTTACAAAACAAAAAGTTCTTCACCAGAGATGGGGAAGGAAAGTACAAAGTTCGCGAAGCATAATTTTAAAATTAATTAATGCCAGAAGAAATAGTGTTTATAATCCAAGCATTTTCCGCTTTCTGGAAGATTATTTTCCCTTATCTTTTGGCCCTTAAAGCTCTAGTATTTCAATTTTGGTGGACGGTTGTTCCATTTTATTTGTTTCCTCATTTAAAGTTTATCTATTCGATTTTTATGGCGGATAGATGGGCAGGTGACAAAGCAAGAAAAGCGATTCTTTTAGAAGTTAGAATTCCACAAGACGTAGTGAGGCCATTGCGTGCCATGGAGAACGTTTTCAACTCAATCTGGGGTTCTTATGACCCACCTAAAGACTGGAGGGCTTCTCATTTTGAAGGAAAGATTATATTGGGCGCTTCTTTTGAAATTGCAGGAATAGACGGAATTCCTCATATGTATATTAGAATTCCTGCTAGTAATCGAAAAGTGATTGAATCAGCTATTTATGCTCAATATCCAGAAGTAGAAATTGAAGAAGTTCCTGATTATACAAAAAGTGTTCCCGAAGATGTTCCTAATGAAGATTGGGATTTATGGGGAACTGATTTTCAGTTAATGAAACCCGAAGTTTATCCAATCAAAACTTACGAACAATTTTTCGAGGAAAAACCTGATTCTAGCAAAGAAGAAAAAAGAATCGATCCTTTATCTTCTTTGTTTGAAGTAATTTCAAGAATGTCTGTTGGGGAGCAATTATGGATACAGATATATGCCTGGCCAAGAAGCCCTAAAGAAGACCCTGGTTATTGGGAGGGAGCTAAAAAAGAAATTGATAAGCTAGCTAAAAGACCAGAAAAACCAGGAAAGAGAACTTTGTTGTCTGATTTTTTCTATCTTTTAATTCATGGAGAGATTCCCGCAGAAGAAAAGAAAGAAGAAGGATTCTTGCCTCCAGAAATGAAGTTAACCTCTGGAGAAAGGGACGTTGTTTCAGCAATTGAAAGAAAGAAATCAAAGAATACTTTTAAATGTTTTATTAAATATGTATATGTGGCCAAAAGAAAAGTTTTCTTTGGTGGAGCGAAAGGTTTTGGAGTTAGTTTCTTTGCTCAGTTTGGAACGCAGAACTTGAACAATACTAAACCCTGGACCAAGAGTACAACCAAAGTCCAATCTCCAGATATTTTTACTGCTAGAAGATTGTATTTAAAAAAGAGAGATTTAATTAAATTTTACAGGACAAGATGTCCAGCTTTTGACCCATATGATGTGCCAGGGGCTACTTATCACTTGAATAGTGAAGAACTAGCCACGCTATGGCACTTCCCAGGTGCGGCGGTACCAACAGCTTCGTTAAAGAGAGTAGAGATGAAGAAGGGAGCACCTCCTTCAACATTACCAGTAGAATAATATTATGGAAAAATCAGAAATTACATTTTTTGGTCAGACGACTTTTCGAGGGGCGAAAAGAAGATTTGGAATTAAAACGGATGACCGCAGACGTCATATTTATATTGTCGGAAAGACCGGTATGGGTAAGACTGAGCTTTTGAAGAACATGGTTATTCAAGACATTAAGAATGGAAGGGGAGTTGGTTTTGTTGACCCTCACGGAGAAGCAGCCGAAGAAATTCTTAAGTTCATTCCCGAAGATAGAATAAAAGACGTCGTCTATTTCAACCCATCTGATATTGAAACTCCGATTGCTTTTAATATTATGGAAGATGTTGATGCACAATATAGACACTTGATTGCAGGAGGAATGATGGGGGTCTTTAAAAAGATTTGGCCTGATGTTTGGTCTTCCAGAATGGAATACATTTTAAATAATGCTATTTTAGCCTTACTGGAAACTCCTGGCTCAACCCTATTAGGTGTTAATAGATTATTGGCTGACCCTGAATGGAGAGGTCAGATATTGGAAAATGTTAAGGACTCGGTCGTTAAAGCTTTTTGGCTAAAAGAATTTAGTCGATACAGCCAGAAATACGAAATTGAGGCAACTGCTGCCATTCAAAATAAAATTGGACAATTCATTTCTTCTCCCTTGATTAGAAATATTATTGGACAAGAAAAATCTACGATTGATATTCGAAAAATAATGGATGAGAAAAAGATTTTGATTATGAATCTTTCTAAAGGAAGAGTGGGGGAGGACTCATCAAGATTATTGGGTGCGCTTTTGGTGACTAAGCTACAACTAGCGGCGATGTCGAGAGTTGATATTCCGGAAAAAGATAGAAATGATTTCATTCTATACATTGATGAATTCCAGAACTTTTCAACCGATTCTTTTGCCAGCATTTTATCAGAGGCAAGAAAGTATAGATTGTCTTTAGTTTTGGCTCACCAATATATTACTCAGATGGAAGAGAAAGTTAGAGATGCGGTTTTTGGAAACGTTGGAACAATGATTACTTTTAGGGTTGGAGCAGAAGATGGAGAGTTCCTTGAAAGAGAATTTTCTCCTGAGTTCGTGGCTCACGATTTAGTAAATCTTCCTAAACAAAATATCTATGTTAAGTTGATGATTGACGGAGTAACTTCAAGACCTTTTTCTGCGGAAACTCTTCCACCAGTTGTTTCTGATACTGATTTTGAGAAGGAGATTATTGAATTCTCAAGAAGCAAGTATGGAACTGATAGAAAAGGAGTTGAAGAAAGAATTTCTAAATATGCCGGAGTGGAAGATATGCCAAGAACAGAAATTCCTAAGATGAGCAATAATAGAACATCAACCGCGGAACTATATGATGCGGAATGTGGAAAATGCGGAAAAAAAGTAAAGGTTCCCTTTAAGCCAGATGGAAAGCGTCCGGTATATTGTAAATCTTGTTTAGGTAAAAATGGAAGCAGTAATAATGTTCCTAACGTTGTTAATCACGAAGAAAAACCAAAGACTGCTTTTGAAAAGTTGCCATACATTAGCTTAGAAGATACGGCTAAAGAGTTTGTTCCTCCAAAGAAAGAAAAGAGAATAGAAAAAGTGGTTGCTAGGACAGAGGTAGTAGAAACAAGTAAGCCTAAAAAGCAGATAGACCTTGCTGGTCTTCGGGAGGTTATAAACGAAGCAAAAAAAGAAAAGATTGAAGAAAAGCAAGAGCCTAAAGAGAAGGGAATTATTAATCCCGGAGAGGTTATTAAGTTTTAATTGTGGATAATTAATGGCTTTATTTCTCAAGAAGAATATGCTTCTAGAATTAACTCAATTGCTAAGGCTGAATAGTTAGTAGCTAAGCCTTGTGTTTTTGTCTTCTTTTTGGTATATATAATCTATCTTTAATGGCCCTATCGTCTAACGGTTAGGACACCAGATTTTCAATCTGGTAATCAGGGTTCGATTCCCTGTAGGGTCACAATGGACGACAAATACTATCTAAAAATAGGAAGAGCGGTAGACTTGAAAGATAAAAAAGAGCGAAGGTTGTACCGTTTCTTGGAAATGTTTACCGGACTTTTAAGCCTTTTAGTATTATTTTTGTCGGTATTACTTTCTTGGAAGCTGCCTGTTTTTACAGCTTTTTTTATTATAGTCTTTGATATTTATTGGTTGCTTCGAACTATTTATTTTGCGTTCTATTTAAAAACCGGATATTCTCAGATGAGAAAAAACGAAGAGCAAGACTGGATTAAGAAAATAGAAGAAATAGGAAAGCCTAAGAATGGATTAAATGTTTCCTCTTGGAAAGATATTTATCATTTGGTTATTTTGCCGATGTTTAGAGAGCCATATGAAATAGTCGAATCAACTTTCGAATGTCTTTTAAAAACTGATTATCCGAAGGATAAAATGATAATTGTTTTAGCTTGTGAAGAGGCGGATAAAGAAAATGCTAAAGAGATTGCGACAAAAATTAAAGCAAAGTATGGAAATAGTTTTTTCAAATTACTAGTAACCTGTCATCCTCAAGGAATAGTGGGGGAGTTAGCTGGACACGGAGCCAATGATGCTTGGGCAACACAAAAAGCTAAAGAATTAATTATCGACCCACTAAATATTCCTTACGCGAATATTATTGTTTCTTCTTTTGATATTGATGCTTGTGTTTACCCTAAATATTTTAGCTGTTTAACCCATTACTATTTAACAGTTGATAAGCCATTAAGAACTAGTTATCAGCCAGTTCCATTGTATTTAAATAATGTTTGGACCGCACCTCCTTTGTCCCGTGTCTTTTCTTTCTCTTCAACCTTTTGGCACACCATGAATCAGGAGAGACCAGAAAAACTAATTACTTTTTCTTCTCATTCAATGCCTTTCCAAGCTTTGAGCGATGTTGGATACAAACAGAAAAATGTGGTGTCTGATGATTCAAGAATTTTCTGGCAGTGCTTTTTTGAATATGATGGCGACTACAAAGTTCAGCCAATGTATTATCCAATTTCAATGGATGCTAACTGCGCTGAAACATTTTGGAAGACATTAAAGAATATTTATAAGCAACAAAAGAGATGGGCTTACGGAGTGGGGGAGGTTCCTTTCTTTATCTTTGCCTCATTGAAAGATAAAAAGATTTCTTTAGGCAAGAAATTTTCTATGGGATTCGAATTGGTTGAAGGGCATGTCTCTTGGGCTGTTTCCTCTATTCTAATTTTTGCTCTTGGTTGGTTACCTTTATGGTTAGGAGGAAATGAATTTGCTCAATCACTCGTTTCCTACAATCTACCTAAAATTACTAGTGTTATTCTAACCATCACCATGTCTAGTTTGATTATTAGTATTTGGCTAAGTATGTTATTGCTTCCTCCCAAGCCAATTAATTACGGACGGTTCAAATACATTTTAATGGCACTAGAATGGGTTTTAATACCTTTCGTAATGATGTTCTTTAGTGCTTTGCCAGCTCTTCATGCACAGATGCATTGGGTTTTTGGTAAGTATATGGGATTCTGGGTAACACCTAAGGTGAGAAAAAATGAAAACTAAAATGTGGTTATTAATTATCCTCATTCTTTTAATCGCTGATATTTTTTATGAGGTTAATTTTCCTAAAGTTAATAAGATAGAAATTAAAACGGATAAGGTTGTGGCAGGGGAGGAAATCAAGATTGTACAGATTTCTGACTTGCATAATAAGAAATTCTTTAACAATAACAAGTTTATCTATGACAAAATTAGAGAGTTTAATCCAGATATTATTGTTTTAACGGGTGATATTATTGATAGAAGGACAACTGATTATCAATATGCCTATTCTTTTATTGATGACCTAATGAAAATTAATTCCAATATTTATTACATTTTGGGCAATCACGAATTAAGCCATAGAGATGTGAATGATTACAAAAAAGAATTAGAAAAAAGAGGAGTGCTTTTAATGGGTGATAGAGCGGAAACCTACAAAGATATTTCTATTTATGGAGCTAATTATTACGAGCAAAAATATCCCAACCCAGAAGGTAAATATTTTTCTTTGCTTTTAACCCACGATGCTAGTTTAGCAATTTCCAATTATCACAATTTTGATTTAGTTCTTTCTGGGCATACCCATGGCGGACAAGTAAGGCTACCGTTTATTGGAGCAGTTTATGCGCCCGGGCAAGGATTCTTTCCTAATCATGCCAAGGGACTTTATAAAATAGAAAATGAGAAGGTTTATGTTGATAGCGGATTAGGCAATACATTCTTGCCGATAAGATTTTTGAACCAAAGCCAAATAAGCTTTATTAAGATTATTTCAAGTAATTAGCATTATTCTAGGTGGACTTTTTCTTTAAAAGCTTCTAGCCTCCTCTCTAAGAGGGGGTATTTTTGTAGTTGAGGAAATATCTCTTCAGCCGCTTCTCGAGCCCTCTTTACGCCTTTTAAGTCCTTTAAAGCGGACATGGCAAAGTCGGGTAAGCCCCATTGTCTGACCCCGAAAAAGTCTCCCGGACCTCTTAATTTTAGGTCCATTTCTGAGAGCTTAAAACCACTATCATATTTAATCATTGCTTCTAATCTTTCCTTAGTTTTTTTACTTCGAGAATCAGTAAAAAGTAGGCAGTATGACTGTTGGTCTCCTCTTCCAACCCTACCTCTTAACTGATGAAGTTGAGCTAATCCAAAGCGGTCACTGCCTTCAACCATCATTACAGTTGCATTAGGAACATCAATTCCAACTTCTATAACCGAAGTCGAAACAAGAATATCATATTTTTTGCTACGAAAATCTTTCATTATTTTGTCTTTTTCACCGCTAGTCATCTTTCCATAAAGCATCGCTAATTTTAACTCAGGGAAAACATCACGAGAAAGATAATCGTATTCTTTTTTAACATTTTTAATTTCATCCTCCTCTTCTTCTGATTCGATTCTCGGGCAGACGACGAATACTTGTCCTCCTTTGGAGATTTCTTTTTTAATGAATTCGTATTTTTTATTTCTCTGTTTTTCAGAAACAATTTCCGTAATTATTTTCTTTCTGTCGCGAGGCATTTCATCAATGATTGATAAATCTAAATCTCCCCAGACAGTTAAGGCTAAGCTGCGGGGGATGGGGGTGGCAGTCATGGAAAGAAGGTGTGGAATTCTACCCTCATATTTTTTAGAAAGGGCGGCTCTTTGTTTAACTCCGAAACGGTGTTGTTCGTCAACAATTACTAAGCCTAAGTTTTTGAATTTAACTTTCTGGTCATCCTTTTTCTTTTTATTACTGACGATTAAAGCTTGGGTTCCAATTAAGACATTAATATCTCCATTTTCAACTTTTTCTAATAGTTTCTTTCTTGATATTTCAATAGTGTCGGAATGGAGTTTTTTGGAATAGTACTTATCTTCTTTGCCAGTTAATAGACCAACATTTAAATTAAAGCTTTTAAGCATTTGGAAGATTGTTTTAAAATGTTGTTTCACCAGTATTTCCGTGGGAGCCATTAAGACAACTTGAGCTTTGGCTTTAACGGTATTGATTGAGGTGAGAGCGGCGACGGCAGTTTTACCTGAGCCAACATCTCCTTGCAAGAGCCGATTCATTGGACTAGAAGACTGCATATCCTTCAAGATTTCTTCTAGGGTTTTCTTTTGTGCTTTAGTTAATTCAAAAGGCAGAGACTCTTTAACTCTTTCAATTAGTTCTTTGTTTATGGGAATAGGAAAAGATTCTTCTTTTTTAACTTCTAATTTCTTTTTTAGGTTGAAGAGAGAAATGAAAAATATTTGTTCGAAGGCAAATCTCTCTTCAGCTTTTTTAGCTAGTTCGAGCGAAGAAGGGAAGTGAACTTGCTCCAAAGCTTCTTTTAAGGGAAGTAAATCATATTTCTTTAATATCTCTTCCGGTAGAGTTTCCGGAATCTTGTTTTTGATTACTTTAATAATTGGTCGAAGAATCCATCTTAAATACTTAGAAGAAACTCCTTGTGATTCAATATATACCGACATAATTCTACCTAAGTGAACAGTCTCCTTTAAGGATATCTTTTCGTAGATAGGGGAGGAAAGTTGAATAGTACTATTTTGAATGGATAGTTTCCCAGCTAAAATAATTTCATCGCCAACCTTTAATATCTTTCCAATATATGGTTGGTTAAACCAAACAGCTTCAATCGCTCCCGTATCGTCTTCAATTAGAGCTGAAGTAATAATCATTCTTTTCACCCAAGTTTTATTTTGTTCAAGAGAAACAATCCTTCCTTCAATGCAAGCCTTTTCATTTATCTTTACATCTTTTATCTTCGATATGTGGGAAAAATCTTTGTATTCACGAGGAAAATAGTAAATCAAATCAGCCAAGGTCTTAATACTCATCGCTCTCAGTCGCTTACTATAGACTGGCCCCACCTTAGGAACCTCTTCAATTGGTGTTGAGAAGGTAATCATTGATTTATCATTTTAAATGATATATGATATTAGTAATAAATATTAATATTAAAAATATGACAGGAGCAATTGTTTTAATCTTCTTTTTTCTAATGTTTGTTCTCTTTTTTATCATTATACCAGGAATTAGAGTTATTAATCAATTTGAAAAGGGGGTTGTTTTAACTCTAGGAAAGTATACTGGAACTAGAACTCCTGGTCTAAATTGGATATTTCCAATCATTCAAGGAATGATTAAGATTGATATGCGTATTACCACGGTTGATATTCCTCAACAGGAAGTTATTACTAAAGATAACGTTCCTGTAGGAATCAATGCGGTTGTATATTTCCAAGTAGAGTCAGCAGAAAAAGCAATTTTGAATATTAAAGATTACGGTTTAGCTATTTCTCAATATGCTCAAGCGGCTTTAAGAGATGTGATTGGAGGAGTTGAATTAGATTCATTACTATCAGAAAGGGAACAGATTGCTGAAAAGATTCAAGCAATCGTCGAAAATGCAACTAAGCAGTGGGGATTGTTAGTCAGTGATATTAAAATTCAAGACATTGAGTTGCCAGCTGATATGAAAAGAATTATGGCGAAGCAGGCCGAAGCAGAAAGAGAAAGAAGAGCTATTATTATTAGAGCTGAAGGAGAATTTACTGCTTCTGAAAAGCTAGCTCAAGCGGCTAATGTTTTGAGTGGAACTCCTGGAGGTATTTCAATGAGAACCTTACAGACGATTGAAAAGATTAATCCTGACCCAAGTAAAACAGTTATCTTTGCTCTTCCAATTGAATTTATGGAAGGCATCAAGAGTATCGGAGATTTTATGAAAAAAAAGTAATATTTAAAACCGCCCTGTTATGAGGCGGTTTTTTGTTACTGTATTTCTTTTAAGAATCCGTTTACTAATTCTATTGTTTGAGCGTTGTTTTCGAAGACTGATTTCCAAACAACGACGATGTCAGCATCGTTGAAGATTGAACGCTGTACTTCGCGAAGTGTATCTCCACCGGCTACGGAAATCATAATATCAAAATTTCCTTTTATTCTCCTTATTTCATGAAGGGTAATTTGTTTTTCTCGGTTGAATTGTTCTTCGTCTACTCCACGGTGAAGAATAACCACGGGAGGGATTCTTTTGAGGGAGCGCAATACGGTTAAGGGGAATTCAACATTCATCATATCAATCATTGGGTCAACACCGTATTTCTCACAATTATCAATAAAGGCATTCAAAGTTTCAACGGGAGCGCTACCAAGAGCGACCACGGCATTAGCTCCAGCGTTAGCGGCCATGGCTACTTCGGTTTCACCTCGGTCCATTGTTTTTAAATCGGCAACTAAATAAGGGACAATGGGTTTATTATCAACCATTGAGCCATAAAGATGATTTTCGTACCATCTTTTAATCATTCTAATTCCATTTTCTCCATATTTTTTAATCAAAGGAGTTCCAGCCTCAACGATAATTCTATCACTGATGGGAAGGGAATAGATAATTCTTTGAGCATCATCAAGAGAACTGTTAAAGGCAACTTGAAGGTATCTTTTACGATGGTCTAAAATTGTAGTTAATTTTTTCATATGTTTTTGTTTGTGCCCTCGAGAGGAGTCGAACCTCTGTCGCAAGCTCCGCAAGCTGGCATTCTATCCATTGAAATACGAGGGCTTATTTTTGGATATTACCACAATAGTACAAATTTAGGAATACAGCTTTGTGGGTTTTTACATCTTTCCCTTAACTTCTTTTTCTAGCCTATCTAAGAATTTTTCAACATAGTTAGTTCTTTCTTTGCAAACCTGTCTGCCTTTTTTAGTATACAGTCTTTCGTTCAAGAATTTGGTTTTGGTTTCGAATTCTATTTGAGGGCTATGTTTAGTTTTATCAATAATTTTTCCGTTAGCTTTTCCACCTTCTAGATTTTCTTTGATGTATTTTTTCGGATTAACATCACTGTATATATTTGCATTATTTTTTCCTATCCAGACAAATGACCTAGCAACGCCGACGGCGCCGATAGTATCTAGCTTGTCAGCATCAAAAAGAATTTTAGCTTCTATTGTTTTTGGTTCGTGGTCATTTCTGTAGCGATGAGAAACAATACAATCTTTTATTGCTTGTATTTTTTGTTCGGGGAAATTTAAATCTCTTAAAATTGGTTCGGCCATTATTGCTCCCAGTATTGCGTGGTCTACTTTCCCAGTTTTGTCTTTATCTTCTTTATTTCTGGCAATATCATGGAGTAGGGCAGCTGCTTTCAAAACGTCTAAGTCAACCCTTTCGTTTTTAGCCAAAAAAAGACACAAATTGTATACTCTCATCACGTGGTCCATTTTGTGCTCAAAAGATGACTCTTTTTCTACAATCTCCTTAATTTTTTCGAATTTGTTTTTCATAGTCATATTCTATCATTTTTCTTTTAATTTAAAAAGCTTTCATTAATGGGAGATTTGCCTATTTAGTATTATTTAATTATAATATAGGCAAGATAATAAGTTAAAATATATGGATAAAAAACCATTAATAATTATCGCCGTAATCGTTATAGTTCTCGTTCTATTTATCGGCATGCAGTGGGGAAAGAAAGGGGAACAGAAAATGAATAATGTTCCGCAAAATGGTAATGCAGCGGTTAATCCGATTGAAAAAATGCCAGAGACGAACCCTTTTGAAACAACAGTGAATCCAATGGAGGGATATAAGAATCCTTTTGAAGAATAAAATAAAAATATGAAAAAAACTATTATTGCTTCAATAATGTTTCTCTTCTCTTCAGGAGTTGCCCTGGCTGCTTTTGTCCCAACCTATCCCATTCCTGAATTGGCTGGTTGCACGGATAAGGTATCTTGTATGAATTATTGTAATAAGGCTGAGAACATGCCTTCCTGTATTGCTTATGGAGAAAAGAACAGTATGATGACTACCGAAGAAATTAAAACATCTAAAGCGGTAGTGAATAAAATTAAGGAAGGGAAGATGCCTGGAAATTGCAAAGACAAAGCTAGTTGTGAGAATTTTTGCCAGGGAAAGTTAGAAAACTTAGAAGAATGTTTATCATTTGCTGATGAAATAGGAATAACTGGCGCTAGTGTTGATGAGGGGAAGAAAATTGCTAAAGCACTAAAAGAGGGAGTTAATCTTCCTGGAGGATGTAAAGACAAAGCTAGCTGTGAGACATATTGTACTGACCCAAACAATATTGAAGAATGTCTTAATTTCGGAGAAAAAGCAGGCATTATTGACCCAACTGAATTAGCGGAGGCAAAGAAAGTAATGAAGTTTATAAAATCAGGAGAGACTCCTGGTGGCTGTAAGAAAAAAGCTGACTGTGATGCTTATTGTAAAATAGAAGCTAATTTTACTGAATGTATTTCTTTTGCTGAAAAGGCAGGATTCTTAACGGGAAAAGACTTAGAGATGGCCAAGAAGAGCGGGGGAAAGGGCCCTGGTGGCTGTAAGAGTGAAGAAGAATGCAGCGCCTATTGTAACGACACCTCTCATTATGATGAATGCGTTGAGTATGGAATTAAAGCTGGAGTGATTAGTGAAAAAGAGGCAGAGTTGGCTAAAGGGGGAATAGAAAGTTTGAAGACTGGTCTAGGTAAAATACCTGCTGAAGCCAAGCCAGATGCCGAGAGTTGTTTAAACGGAGTTTTTGGTGGCAGACTGCAGGATGTTTTAAATGGGACAGTAAAAATCAATAAAGAGCAAGGAGAGAAAATAGGACCCTGTATTGAAGGAGCGGTTAATAAGTATGTTGAAAAAATGAAACAACAAATGACACAAGGAGGAAATGCTCCGAGTGGAATACAGGGACCTCCTGCCAACATTCCTGCGGGAACTGAACAAGGCCCTCCCGCTAATATCCCAACTATCCCCAGTGGAACACAAGGACCACCAGCGAATATACCAACTGGTCCGAGTGGGGGAACGCAAGGACCACCTTGTTCTTCTCCTGAAGAATGTATGAAAATGTTTGGACCGAAATAATAAACAAAAAGAGCCTTAATGGCTCTTTTAGTTTTTTAATTGCTCTCTTCAGCGTTAAATGAGGTTGTCGGATTAGTTGCTGCGTATTTTCTGATATAGACATTATCATAATAGCAATAATCATTTCCTCCCCCTCCTCCTGAACCCATACAGATTAGTTCAAAATTGAAACCACTGGCATTTATATCTGCCCAAGAAGGCGTAGATTGCCAAGAACCGGCAACACCATTATCTATTAATTTCATTTGTCCTGCTCCATCTAAATCGATTTCCATTGTTTTGTAGGGAAAACCGTTTCCGGTGTTGTGCCAAAGGTAAGAATAGTTGCTAGAAGCATGCCCTTGAGTTGCACAGCCCCCGCTATCATAAGCATTTCTTGTGACATTGCCACTAAAAGAAACAAGCATAGCTTTCATTTTGTCAGCGCATCCTCCCCAAGGAGAAGTTCCTACCATTTTATGGCTAAAATGGATAGCCCAAGGAGTAGTTTTGGCAAAACTAGCATTTGTATTAACAGCAGCCATTATATAATTCCAATCAACATTTCGGTGACCGACCAATTGGCCACCAGATATTTCAACAGTAGTGTATCCAGCTTTGGAGGCAATTGTCCACTTATTTAAGTCTCCTGAAAAGTCATCAAAAAAAGCAAAAGTATTGCTTCCATTTGATCCAGTCGTAGCAGAACTATTGCCATAATACATATAAATAGTATTAGAGCCAGAAGAAAGAGAGGGAACTTTAACCCAAATTTTAGCAGTAGAAGAATCGGTTTTAGATTCAATCCAATAATTTAACAAAGTAGTATCAGAAGTAGCAAATCTTAAATCATCAAAATCGCTTTGCATATCTGAATCGTAAGTAACATTTAGACTGACCTGATAATCAGTTAAAGCAGCACTAGAGTCAATAGTGATGGGCTGTCTTTTGGTGTAGCCTCCAGTAAGCCAAGCTACTGCTGGTGCACTAGAAGAGAATCCAGTTGAGGCAGTGTAGGAGTAAGGAGTTGCGTTAGATAGAGTAGAGGAAACAGTAAAGTCGCTTCCATTAGTGGAGACATAGGAATAGTAATCTCCGTCAGGATCGGTTGGAAGACTAGCAATGTAGGTAGGAACTAAAGCGTCGTATAAAGCAGTGCAACTAGCATTAACATCACAATCTGCGATTGGATAGTTATCATTCAAAGTTTTATAATATAACAACCCTTTTTTTAGAGTATCAATATCAGCCTTTCGTTTGGTGTCTTTAGCGGCAACAAGTGCTCCATTTAATGAAATAGCGATAAAGCCAGAAAGAATCCCAATTATAGCAATAACAATTAATAGCTCTATTAAGGTAAAAGCTTTTTTATAAATCATATTTTACACTATTTTAGTGCTTACTTTTTTAGTTTTAAAATAATACTGCCAACCTTTTGGGCTGGCCGATGGAGGAGGGAGAGGGATTCGAACCCTCGGTAGGTTGCCCCACAATAGTTTTCAAGACTATCCCATTCAACCGCTCTGGCATCCCTCCGTGATAGGGAAATGATATATAAAAAGAAGACAATTGTCAATTTTATCCTCGATGAAAACCTAGGTCAGCTGGATTGCTTCCGCCAGAAATATGCTCCATTTTTCCTCCACCTTGTTCAAAGGTATATCTTAATTTTTTAACTTCGCTGGCAAGAGAAATAGTTTCTTCTGGCAATTCTTTTTTAATATATCCCTTTGACCAATAATCAAGGATTAATTTGCTATCTCCGAAGATGTTTTTAATATCTTCCTTTAATGCAATTTGTAAGGCATATTTGCAAGCTAATAATTCTCCAAAATTATTCGTAACGGCTTCGGGAATTAAATGAAAACCTTTTTCGTTAATATCTTTTTTACTTAGTATTTTATTTAATAAGCTGTTGCCTAATTCATTAGTGACACTAATTTCAACTCCATTACCAGCTCCAGTCCCCGCATCAAAGTAGACTCCTACTTCTCCAGCTGTGTTTTTTGATTTGTAATCAGCACCCGATTCCAGCCATCGTTCAGCTTGGTCTTTGCTTTCGAATCCCTTGTATTTGGTATTAATCATGCCCAAAACAATTTTTTGGCATTCGGGCCAGTTATCAGTAATTCCAGTTTTTCCATTGATTGAATAGGCGTAGTATTTTTTCTTGCTCATATATTATTTTGATTTTTTGTGTTTGATAAACTCAAAGAAAACCGGGAGAAGCGAGATGGCGATAATAGCAATAACAATAAGGGAGAAGTTTTCTTTGATTTGGGGAATATTACCTAAAAAATATCCGGATAGGGTAAAGAGTAAAACCCAGACGAACCCTCCAGTAATATTATACGTGATGAATTTACGATAGTCCATTTTTCCTAGTCCAGCGACAAAAGGGGCGAAGGTTCTGATGATAGGAATGAAGCGGGCGAGGAAGATAGTAATGCCACCGTGTTTGTCATAAAAGTCTTGAGTTCTAATTAAATATTCTTGGTTCACTTTTTTAGATAATTTTTCTCCGAAGAATTTTCCAATGAAATAGTTGGCGGTGTCGCCCAAAAAGGCAGCGAACCAAAGAATAAAAATTAAAGTAAAGATATTTAATGAACTAATAGCTGCAATAGCTCCAGCAGCAAAAAGAAGTGAGTCACCAGGTAAGAAGGGGACAAAGACTAGTCCTGTTTCAATAAAAATAACAGCAAAAAGAAAGAAGTAAGATAATGCTCCGTAGGCGTTAACAATTTCAGTTAAGTAGATATCTATATGAAGAATGACATTAATAAAGTCCATGGTGGTTAATAAGAATTGCTAATTTTTGTAGGTATGGAGAAGAGCACAAAGTGAGAAGAATACATTCTACTAGAAGATATATAATTTTCGTCATCCTTAGTGAAGAAATGAGCTGAGCCCATTTGTTCAAGATGGGTGAATCCTTGCTTTTCCATTGCTTTAATAAAAGAATTGTTGTCAGGGGCTAAATATGTTTTATCATCTATTGCTGTTGGTTCTGAGGTCAAAATTACTTTAGGGAGATTAATTACAATACCTAGATGATTTTCATCCTGCTTTAGAGCTCTACCAAAAACAAGAAGATAAGCAAAAACCATAAGAAGTATGATTCCAAAAATTAGGGTAAGGGCTATTTTGTGTATTGGGTAGTTCATTAGATTTGATTAAATAATCAGCTTTGAACTTAATAATCGGCGGAGAGGGAGGGATTCGAACCCTCGAACCGTTTTCACAGTTAACACCTTAGCAGGGTGCCCCATTCGACCACTCTGGCACCTCTCCAATATGTTGCCATAATATACAAAATAGTGGCATTGGTCAACCCAACTCTATTTCTCTAGCAATAGTTAGCCCCCAAACTTCTTTAGCTCCATTTTCCTTTAATACTTTAGCGCATTCATCCATGGTTGTTCCCGTAGTATAGACATCATCCAAGAGAATGATTTTTTTGTTCTCAACTTCTTTTTTGTTTTTAATTTCAAAACAATTTTTAATGTTTTCGATTCTTTCTATTCTATTCAATTCCATTTGTGGTTTTGTTTCTTTTATTTTGACTAGTGTTGTTGAGAGGGGAATAGTGGTTGCTTCCGAAATAATTTTAGCTATTTCTTCTGATTGATTAAAACCTCTCCTCCTTTTCTTTTTATCGTGCATTGGAACAGGGATAATAACAAAGCTTTTATCAATTTGGCAATCAATAATTTGTAAGTGATTTAATAATAGTAAAGAAAGAGGAACCTTAAGTTCCTCAATACAGCCATATTTAAATTTATGAATAGTTTCCTTTATTATCTTTCCATTAAAAGAAGTAGCGGAGAGTATTTTATCAAGGTTTTTATCTTTGCAATTATCACATTTATTTCTTTTTTCCATTCTTTCGCAAAGACAATAATTAAAGGGATTAATTTCAATCAAACTTAAGCAATCGTCACATAAATATTGTCCTTCTCTGCCACAATTAATACATTTTTTTGGGAAAATTATGTCCCAAATTGCTTTAAGGTATTCCATTGTTTTTAAAACGTGTTATTATATTAGTATAACATTTGTCAACAAAATAAAAAATGCTATAATAGATTTAATATGCTTTTTACAAACAAAAAAACTCAGACTAGTTTAGGTATTGATATCGGAACAAAAGTTATCCGAGCTGTTGAAATATCTGGGAACAAAGGAAAATTAACTTTAGAGAATTACGGAGAAGTTAATCTCGATGTTGCTTGCAAAGAATTCTTCAGGTCTTTTGATAAGAAGAATTTGAACCCAGCGGTTAATAATATTTCGGTAGCAATAGCTGGAATTATAGAAGCAACAGGAATAAAGACAAAGAAGGTAGTTTTTTCTTTGCCTGATTTTGCAACTTTTTCTACTACTTTTGAATTGCCTCCAATGTCTAGAAAAGACATGGTTGATGCAATCGGATTCGAAGCCAGAAAATATATTCCATTGCCTTTATCGGAGTTAGTTTTAGATTGGCAATTGATGAATAAGGAGTCACCAAAAGAAAATAATAAAGTTTTGGTAATGGCCGTTCCTAATATTATTGTTGAACAGTACAAAACAATCGCCATTAATTCTGGTTTAGAGTTGGTTGCTCTTGAGGCTGAAGCAATGGCTTTGAAGAGGGCAGCAGTAGCACCGGGAGAACCCACCACATGCTTATTAGAAATGGGATTCCAAAGTACCAATGTTAATATTGTTGACGAAGGCTTTATGAAAATGAGCTCAAGCTTTGATATGGCGGGAAAAGATTTAACCTACAGTCTTTCCGAGACCTTGAATATTCCTGCTGGCGAAGCCGAAGAAATAAAAAAGAAGCAGGGACTATTAGATTCGGAAGAAAAGATTTCACATATTTTAATTCCAATTTTATCTATTATTTCTGATAAGACTAGAGCCGTGATAAGAGACTTCGAAATGAAAGAAAATAAAAAAGTAGCGAAGGTAGTTTTAGCTGGAGGAACATCAATGATGAAGGGAATAAAGGAATACTTTGAAAAGAGTTTAAATCAGAACGGGACACAAGAATTGAAAGTTGAAATTGCAAAACCATTCAAAAATATTATTTATCCTGCAGCACTAGAGAAAAATATGGAGGAAATTAATGCAAACTATGCAATTGCATTAGGAGAAGCCTTGAGAAAATTTGAATAAGGAAGTATAGTATATTAAAGATATAAAAAATATTTTATGGCTATTGAAATAGCGCCTATAAAAAAAGAAAACTCTCTTAAAGAAAATCTTTTTTTGATTTTCTCAATCATCATTTTATTGGTTTCTTCGGGCACTTATTTTTATTTAAACAGTGTCGCCACGCAGAAGAGGGCAGAGGCAGACAAATTAAATAATAACCTCATGTCTTTGGCGGGGGCTGATGTTAAAGCGAAAGAAGAAACATTAAAAACTGCGGGAATAGATATAGCTGATTTTAAAGTTCTTTTTGAGAATAATCCTAAAGTTTCTGGTTTCTTTAATTCTTTTCCAATGTGGACTCACCCTAAAGTTTCTTATTCTACATTTACTCTTGATGTTTCAACAAGAAAGGTTGCTATGTCAGGACTAACCAATGGGTTTCAAAATATTATGCAACAAATTGCACTTCTAGAGAAAGAAAAAAATAGTGTTGGCGGAGATATAGATAGTTATGAAATTTCAAACGTAAATTTAGCGGAGACAGGGTCGGTAAGTTTTAATCTAGATATAGTAGTGAAGCCAGAAGTTTTAAAATAATATGTCCCCAAAAAATATAAAAATAATAATAGGAGTTGGATTGATTATAGCTGCAATTGGTGTTGTATACTTTTTAGACTTGTCCGAGTGGAACAAAATTAAAACAGCTGAAGCCGAAAAAGTTCAGACAAACGCTTCAATCGCCTCTAAGCAAAGTTATTATGCTGTGATTGATTCAAAGATAGCGGCTTTAAATAATGCTGGATGGGCTACTAAGCAAAAAAGTATCGAAATTAACTTTACCCAGTCTCCGTTTTTTGTACCAAAGATTAATACATTTTTCCAAACCATGGTTGGTGGTTCAGGGTTAACAATGGGTGGAATAACAAGCTCTGCTCCTGTCAGCGTTGGAGCGGTAGTTCAAACAACTAATGAGAGTCCTACAAAATCTAGCAAAGCGAGTGATAACCCAGTAGTTACAACAAGTCAAGAAGGATATTTTGGACAATTAAAAGGGCCAGTCAAAAAAACAACAGTCAATCTTAGTATTTCTGGCTCATACAGGAATTTTGCTTACTTATTAACACAATTTGAAAATCAAACAAGGATTATTACGATAAAGAGTGTTGCTGTTTCGCCAGGAGGATTCCAAGAGTCAGCAAAAGGAGCATCAAGTAATAATTTAAATTTTAGTGTAGTATTAGATATTTATTCTTACTAATATGGAAACAATAACTGATTTAAAAGAAAAAAGTCTTTTAGAAAAAATAGCTCCAGTTATTTTAATAATTGGTTTAATTGTTTTCGGCTACTTTCTTTTTTCAAAATTCAAACCAAGCATTAAAATTGCTAACAACACACCAAGCACTACAGTTCAAACGAGTCAAATTGAAGTTGATACAGAATTCCTAATGTCTCCAGCTTTTACTAAATTAAAGTTCGTTCCTGATTCATCAATTTTTGATGAGGTTACGGGAGATGTTCCTAAGGGAAAAGCCGATCCTTTTGCTCCAATTCAATAATATTTTAAAACATGATTTTTTTACAAAAACTAATTGAAAAAAAAGTAATAACCAAAGAGCAGGGGGAGGCATTACAGAATGAATTTAAAAGCTTCAAAGGAAAGGAAGAGGATTTTATCATTTCTAAAAAACTTCTTAAAGAAAGTGATTTTAATAAGCTAAAGGCTGAAATATTTAATATGCCTTTCTTTGAGAATGCCGAGGTTCTAGAGGTTTCAAATAATGTTTTAGCAATGATTCCCGAGGAGTCAGCTAGATTCTACAAAATAGTTCCTTTGACTTTTCAAGGAAACGTACTAGAAGTCGGAGTTGTGAACCCTGAAGATATTAAAGCTAAAGAAGCTCTTAACTTTTTAGCTCGTCAAAACAAAATTACCTACAAGACTTATCTTATCAGTGCTAATTCATTTGAGGCTTTCTTAAGACAATACCGAAATATTAAAGAAGAAGTAGGTAAAGCATTGAGTGCCCTAGAAACTGAAATGGGCGGAGAAGGAGGGGAGAGTGTTGAGCTTTTCTCAACTGATGCTAAGCCAAAAGCCGAAAGACTTTCCGAGGAGGCCCCGATTATTAAAATGGTGGCCGTTATTCTAAGGCATGCAGTTGATGGCAATGCTTCAGATATTCACATCGAGCCAGAAGAGAATCAATTAAGAATTCGTTTCAGAATGGATGGTAGCCTATACTCTTCATTGTTCTTGCCGATTCATACTCATCCTTCAATTGTAGCGAGAATTAAGATTGTTTCTAATTTAAGAATTGATGAAACTAGAGTTCCTCAAGATGGTAGGTTCTCAGCAAAAATAGACGCTAAAGATATTGACTTCAGAGTCTCAACTTTTCCAACTAAGCTAGGAGAAAAAGTGGTAATCAGAGTCCTCGATTCAGCTGAAGGATTAAAAAGCTATGAGGAAATTGGAGTTTCTGGATACAATTTAAAAATATTAAAAGAATCCATTACGAAGCCTTTTGGTTTAATACTTTCTACTGGTCCAACTGGTTCTGGTAAAACAACTACTTTGTATTCAATTCTTCAAGGTTTAAACAAGCCAGATGTTAACGTGGTTACCCTTGAAGACCCGATTGAGTATTTCGTTAAAGGAGTTAACCAGTCTCAAGTTAGACCTGATATTGGTTATGATTTTAGCCAAGGACTAAGGTCAGTTGTTAGGCAAGACCCAGATATTATCATGGTTGGTGAAATCAGAGATGAAGAATCAGCCTCTTTAGTAACACATGCTGCTTTGACTGGTCATATTGTATTGTCTACTCTGCACACTAACAATGCGATTGGAGCGATTCCTAGATTGATTGATATGAAGATTAAACCGTTTCTTTTGCCTGCCACTGTGAATATTGCTATCGGTCAAAGGCTAGGTCATCGCTTATGTCCATATTGCAAAGAAAAGGTAAGACCAAACAAAGAAATTGAGAAGATGATTTTGAAAGAACTTTCTCAGTTGCCTGAATCAAACAAACAGTACTTTACAATACCTAGCCCACTTTATGTTTATAAACCAAAGGGATGTCCTAAATGTAATAGTAAGGGAGAGAAGGGTAGAATCGGTATTTTTGAAATATTGAAGATGACCTCTGAATTGGAAAAAGCGATTCTTGAAGACCCTTCAGAGCAAAATATTACTGCCGAAGCTAAGAGGCAGGGAATGATAACCATGAGGCAAGACGCAATGATTAAAGCGCTCCAAGGTTTAATTTCTATCGAAGAGGTATTTAGGACCACCGAAGAATAGCAATCAAATTTAAAATGGAATATCAAACATACCTAAAACAACTTTTGGAGACAACAATCAAGAATAGTGCTTCAGACCTCCATATTTCAGAAGGTCATCCTCCTGTATTGAGGATAAACAGAGAATTGATTCGTTTGAAAGGAACCAATTTAACAGCTGAAGAAACTCAGGGAATTTCTTGGGCTTTAATGACTGAAGACCAAATCAATACTTTCACTAAAGAAAAGGAAGTTGATTTTTCTTATGACTTTGAAGGAAGAGCTAGATTCAGAGTAAATATTTTTTACCAAACTGGAACAGTTAGTGCGGCTTTAAGGCTTGTTCCTGAGAGAATCAGAACTATGGAAGAATTAAGTCTTCCCGTTAGACTTCATCAGTTTTGTGAATATGCCCAAGGGTTCGTTTTAGTGGTAGGTCCTTCTAGCCATGGTAAAAGTACAACTTTGGCAGCAATGATTAATGAGATAAATCACACTCGCGCCGCCCATATTATTACGATTGAAGACCCGATTGAATATATTTTTAAAGATGATAAGTCAATGGTAAATCAGAGAGAGTTGCACTTAGACACATTGTCTTTTGCTCAAGCTTTAAAATCAACTTTTAGAGAAGACCCCGATGTTATTATGGTGGGGGAGATGAGAGACCCAGAAACAATGGCCACAGCAATTACTGCCGCTGAGACCGGGCATTTAGTTTTTGCAACTTTGCATACTAATTCCGCTGCTCAGACTATTCACAGAATCGTTGATAACTTTAATGGTGACCAGCAATCACAGATTAGAGCTCAATTAGCTAGCTCTTTGATTGCTATAATCTCACAGAGGTTAGTTCCTTCAACTGACGGAAAGGTGGTTCCAGCTTGCGAAATAATGATTAATACGCCAGCTATTTCTAATTTAATCAGAGACAATAAGATATATGAAATACCCTTAGTTATTGAAACTTCTTCTGAATCAGGAATGGTTTCTTTGAACCGGTCACTATCAGAATTGGTTAGAAAAGGAATGGTCACAATGGAAAATGCTTCTAGATTTTCAAATAATCCAAGAGAATTAAGAAAATTAATATGAAGTATTTTTACCAAGCAAAAGACATAAAGGGAGTGAATAAAACAGGGGTGATAGAAGCCTCTTCTAAAGATATTGCTTTGGAGGTTTTAAGCAATAACGGCCTTTTCCCTACGGATGTTAGAGGGGAAGGAGAAAAAGGGAAGAATAGTTTAGACATTAAAATTAACATTAGTTTCTTTAACAGAGTTTCAGCTAAAGACGTGGCAATGTTTTCAAGACAGCTGGCAATTATGGTTGATTCAAACGTGCCTCCCGCTGAAGCTATTGATGCCCTAGGAGACCAAACAAAAAACAAAACTTTTAAAGAGAATATATATAGCATTGCTAAGGATATAAGGGGGGGAACGCAAATGTCAAAAGCTTTTGCAAAATATCCTGACATCTTTTCAATCTTTTATATCAACATGATTAAGTCGGGAGAGGTTTCAGGAAACCTTCCTAAAATTTTGGAAAAGGTGGCTGACCATATGGAGAGTGAATATGCGATTCGTTCTAAAATGATGGGAGCGGCTATGTATCCAATGGTTATTGTGGTGATTTTCATTTTGATTTTTATAGTTTTAATGATTTTCGTTATTCCTGGATTAGTTAAGGTTTTAGTTGAATCAGGTCAGGAACTTCCTTTGGCAACCAAAATAATTATTTCTGTTTCCGATTTCTTTGTTAAATTCTGGTATTTAATTTTTGCAGCTTTTGGAGGCCTAATCGCATTCTTTATTTACTATCCTAAATCTGTGCAGGGAAAAGATATTTTTGACAGGTTCTATTTGAAGATTCCTATCTTTGGACCTTTTTTAAAAAACGTATTTTTGACTCGTTTTGCTGAAAACTTTTCTACTCTTATCTCAGCGGGTATTCCAATTAACGAAGCTTTAGAGGTAGTAGCAGACTTGATTGGTAATAATGTTTATCGAGATGCGATTCTAGTAACGAGAGATAGGGTTGTAAAAGGGGAGAGCATTAGTGTCGTTTTGTCCCAGCAGACCGGTGTTATATCTCCACTGTTTGTGCAAATGGTATCGGTTGGAGAAAAAACTGGAAGGTTAGATTCTTCTCTTACTAACGTAGTTAGATTTTACAAGAGAGAAACAGACATATTCGTTGATTCACTATCAAGTATTATCGAGCCAATTATGATTATCGGTTTAGCTTTAATGGTAGGATTTTTAGTAGCTGCTGTTCTATTACCGATTTATCAAATTAGTACAACTGTACAACAGTAATCTGGTTGACAACAGAGAAAATATCTAATAAAATATAAACATAATAAAGGACAAAGGTCGTACATTAATTATTTAAAAAAAATATGCAAACAAAAAAAGGTTTTACATTAATTGAGTTATTGGTCGTTATCGCTATCATTGGTATCTTGTCTGGTCTTATTATTGTTTCTATGGGTGGCGCTCAAGACGCTGCTAAAGCTGCTAGAATTAAGTCAGCCATGGATCAATTTAGATCAAATGCTGAAATCTACAAGCTAACTAACGGAGGTTATGGGTCATCAATCGCTATGCCCGGTGTCGCTGGCACAGCTGCTTGTACATCTGTAGATACTAGTATGATAACAACTGGTCTTGACGGAAAAGCTCTTTGCGATGATATTCAATCACAGGGAGTAGGAGCACTTACAATATACAACAGCACAACAGCATACTGTATTATGAAAGTTTTACCAGGAACTCCTCCAACAACATGGTGCGTTGACTCTAAGGGTAACGTTGGATCAACAAACGTTGGTTGCGACGCTATAAACTACGACTGTCTTCCATAGTTTATGGATTGAACTGCACCCCCTTTTGGGGGTGTTTTCTTTTGCTTAATTATGATATTATATTCGTATGATAGAAATGATTTTAATTTTTATATTCGGACTAATTATCGGCAGTTTTCTTAATTGTGTTATTTGGAGGCTATACAAAGAAGAAAGTTTTATTGAAGGAAAATCATATTGTCCTCATTGTCATCACAGCTTAAATTTTTGGGACTTGTTTCCTGTTTTAAGCTTCGTTTTCTTGATGGGGAAGTGTAGATATTGCAAAGGAAAAATATCGATTCAGTATCCTTTGGTAGAGCTAGCTACCGCAACTATGTTTGTCCTTACTTATCTTAGTTTGGGCTCTTTAATTTCTTTACAATTGGCCTTTTGGTTAATAATGATGGCTTTCTTCATTATTATTTTTGTTTTTGATTTAAAGTATTTCATTATTCCTGATGAGGTTATTTATTCCGCCATCTTTTTATCAATCGCTTACTTATTGTACTCTTTCTATATCGGAGCAATTGATATGCATCAGGTTATTTTAACGATTCTTTCCGCTCTCGGTGCTTCGCTATTTTTCTTTTTAATCTGGTTTTTTTCAAAAGGAATGGCCATGGGGTTTGGCGATGTTAAGCTGGCTTTATTAATAGGTCTTTTATTAGGTTTTCCCAATACTATTGTTGGGCTCTTTTTAGGTTTTCTATTGGGTGCTATAATAGGTTCAGTAATGGTATTTTTAAAGAAGAAGGGGATGGGCTCTGAAGTTCCTTTTGCTCCTTTCTTAGTCGCTGGAGCAACCATTTGTTTCTTTTTTGGTAATAATATTGTTAATTGGTATTTAACGTTAAGGTTTTAATATGCAATACAACGAAAAAGGTTTTACATTAATGGAGTTGCTAGTGATTATTTCAATCACAGTGATAATGACTATTGCTCTTTTTGCTAATTACGGGAAAAGTAGTGACTCTTTTGCTTTGGAGCGCTCGGGACAAAAGCTAGCTCAAGATTTGCGAAGAGCCCAAGAAATGTCAATGTCGGGATTCGAAGGAGAATCATCAGCTAACGGATACGGTATATTTTTTGACAAAACGTCAGGCAGTGAAGGTAATTATATTATTTACATGAATAAAAATGTTAATATGTATCGAGATGCGGGAGATACTGATAAGGAGACAGTTAAGCTTGAAACAGGGATTAAAATTTGTGATGTTCTAGATAATGATGCCGCTCCAACTTTAAATGCAAACAGCGTCAGCGTTTCTTTTGAACCACCAGACCCAGTAACATATATTGATAGTAATTATATCGGACACGCAGCAACTATTATTTTGTGTATAATTAGCAATCCAACTGAAATTAGAAAGGTCAAGGTTAATAATATGGGAATGATAGAAGTAACTAGATAGTTATGAAAATTAAAGAAAAAACAAAAGGATTTACCTTATTAGAAATGTTAATTTCCTTGGTAGTAATAGCAGTGGGAGTTTTGGGTGTCTTTTCGGCTATTTCAAAATATTCGCAGAATACTCAAACAGAAAAAGAAAACCTTGTCGCTTCATATCTTTGTCAGGAGGGAATAGAGATTGTGAAAAATAGGCGAGACACAAACTGGATTACGGGAGCAGCTTGGAATGCAGGATTAACAAATTGTGCTGGTGGTTGCGAAGCTGACTATGGAGTTGATATGACAATTGATTTGCCGGCATGGACCGACCCTGGCAAGTTCTTATATCTTGAAGGAGCAACTAGGTCTTACAAATATTTATCTAGCCCAACTGGTGCAGATACAAAAACTCAATATTTAAGAAGAATAAATATTGCATCTGGAACCGATGAGTTAGACATCGTAGTTAGTGTTTACTGGGCAGGAAAAACAGTAAGTGTTGAAGAAAAAATATATAATTGGAGATGATGGTAAAAAATCAAAAAATAAAAGGTTTTACTTTAGTCGAGACATTGGTTTCTCTCTTTATCTTTGGAATGATGTCAGTGGCTTTAGTGAATATCTTTGTTTCTGGTTTAAATACACAAACAAGAATTTTGCAAAATCAAGATTTAATGAATCAAGCTAGTTATAGTTTGGAATATATGGGGAAGTTAATCAGGATGGCAGAAAAAGATACAACTGGTGATTGTGCTCCTGCCGGTGAAAGCTATGGGGTTGGGGGTTCATATCCTAATAACTCAATAACCTTTTTAGCTTATGATACTAAGGCAGCAGGATACAGGTGTATTCAATTTTTACTAGATGGAAATGCAATTAAAGAAAGAAGGTCAACTACTGCTAGTATGGCTCAACTTCAGACAGCGCAAGCGATAACCTCATCTTCAGTTTATGTTATTAATGAAGGGTTATATTTCTTTGTAAGTGGAGATGTATTGGGCGACCAGCGCCAGCCGATGATAACTATTTTAATTAATATAAGGTATAATATTTTGCCGACTCCTCCATACTTAACAATGCAAACAACTATTTCTCAAAGAAAATTAGACATATGATAAACAATAATCAAAAAGGAGTATCAGTATATTTAACAATAGTCATTATGGCAGTTCTTTTGTCGATTATTTTGGGTCTATCTGGTATTATTATTGGCGGAGCAAAAATAGCGGGGGTTCTTGGAAATTCGGTTAAGGCTTTTCACGCGGCCGACACAGGAATGGAAAAAGCTTTGTACTGCGTTAAAAATAACGCAGGAGACTGTGCTTTGTCCCTAGCTTGTGCTAATGATGTTCCTAATAATTTTGCACCTAATTATGGTTGGGTGACGACAATGTTTGATGAGGGAGGTGGGTGTACAGGAGCTGTCTCACGAGTTGAGACTGAAGGAACTTATTTAACAACTAAAAGAAAAGTAGAGGCTTTCTATTAAAATGAATAAAAACGAAGCGCAAAAAAGAATAGAAAAGCTGAAGGATTTAATTAATCATCACCGATACCTTTATCATGTTTTGAATAAAGAAGAGATATCGGAATCAGCATTAGATTCCTTGAAGAAGGAACTTTTTGATTTGGAACAAGATTTTCCAGATTTTGTAACGGCAGACTCTCCGACACAAAGAATAGGAGGTAAACCGATAGAAGCATTTAAAAAGGTGGAACATATAGAAGCGATGCGCTCATTGAATGATGCTTTTTCTCGAGAAGATATGGATAATTGGGAAAATAGAAATAGAAGACTTTTAAGTGGGGAAAAAATTGAGTACTATTGTGAGCCAAAACTAGATGGACTAGCGATTGAATTGATTTATGAAAAAGGAGTATTAAAAACGGGAGCCACAAGGGGAGATGGAAAGATTGGAGAAGATGTGACACAAAACATTAAAACCATTGAAGCGATTCCATTAAAACTAAGAGAAGAAAAAGATATTATTGCTGATTTAAAAAAAGAAGGACTACCATTCAAAGGATTTAATAGTATTGTTGTCAGGGGAGAAGCGATTATAACAAAAAAAGAATTTGAAAAAACAAACAAAGAGAGAATAAAAATGGATTTACCTCCCTATGCTAATCCAAGAAACCTAGCTGCTGGTTCTTTGCGCCAACTTGATTCTAAAATTACAGCCGAAAGAAATCTAGATAGCGATATCTATGATTTAGTAACTGACTTTGGACAAAAAACTCACGAAGAAGAACATAGAATATTAAATGTTTTAGGATTTAAAACTAATAATAAGCACAATAGGTTATGTAAAAACATGGATGAGGTTTTTGACTTCTATGCTTATTGGCAAAAGAATAGAGAAAAACTTCCTTATGAAATAGACGGTCTAGTTATATCAATTAACAGCAATGAAATCTTTGATAAGTTAGGAGTGGCTGGTAAGGCCCCGCGAGGAGCAATTGCTTTGAAGTTTCCTTTAAAGCAAGCAACAACGATAGTTGAAGATATTAAAATTCAAGTAGGAAGAACTGGGGCCATGACTCCGGTAGCAGTGCTCGAGCCAGTCGAGATTAACGGAGTAACTGTCAGTAGGGCAACACTACACAATGATCAAGAGATAGAAAGATTAGGATTAAAAATTGGTGATACAGTAGTGGTGGGTAGGGCAGGAGACGTTATTCCTGAGGTAAGCAAGGTTTTTCCAGAATTACGAACAGGAAAAGAAAAGGCATTTAAAATGCCAACCCACTGCCCATCTTGCGAAACCAAATTAGTTAAACCAGAAAATGAAGTTGTCTGGAGGTGTCCCAATCCTAATTGTTTTAGTAGAAAGATTGGTTGGTTTAAACATTTTGTTTCTCGTTCAGCTTTTAGTATCGATGGTTTGGGACCGAAAATAATAGAGAAGTTTATTGAAGAAGGATTACTATTAGATCCATCTGATTTGTTTGAATTGAAGGAGGGGGATATTCTTCCTTTGGAAAGATTTGCTGATAAGTCAGCGAAGAAAATAGTTGCAAACATTCAAAGTAAAAAAGAAGTTTCTTTTTCTCGCTTTATTTATTCTTTAGGTATAAGAAACGTAGGGTTGAAAACTTCTTTTGATTTAGCAGTAAAATTTAAATCAATCGAAGATTTAACTAAAGCATCAATCGAAGACTTAGAAAACATTTCTGATGTTGGACCGATTGTGGCGCAATCAATTTATGATTGGTTTCAAATTAAAGACAATAGAGAATTTTTAAAAAGATTAAAAGAAAGAGGAGTAAATTATTTTATCGAAAAGAGGGGAGGGAAATTATCAGGAAAGAAATTTGTCATAACCGGAACCCTAGAAAAGATGAGCAGGGACATTGCTAAAGAAAGAATAGTTGCTTTAGGGGGAGATGTTTCCGATGCTGTTTCTAAAAATATTGATTACTTGGTTTCCGGAGAAAATCCAGGGTCTAAATACGAAAAAGCAGTAACTCTAGGCGTTAAGGTTTTAAAAGAACAAGAATTTTTAAAAATGATAAGCTAATATGTCTTTTTTAAGCCACATTAAAAGAATGGATTGGACGTTGATTGTTGTTAGTTCTTTATTAGTAATAATAGGGATGGTTTCAATATTTAGTTCTTCAGTTGCTGGTGATTATTCTAATTTATACAAACAGATTGGGTTCTTTGTTTTTAGTTTAATTTGTATGTTTTTGGTTAGTTTTATTGATAATAGAACAATTAGAGAGAACCCTTCTATTATCCTTACTCTGTATTTTTTGTGCATAGTTTCTTTAATTGGAGTTTTCTTTTTTGCTCCAGAAATTAGAGGAATTAAATCATGGTACAAGATTGGAATATTTTCATTTGATCCAATTGAACCGACTAAAATAGTCCTGATTTTAATTTTAGCCAAGTATTTTTCTAAAAGGCATGTTGAATTGTATAGGATAAGGCATATTTTTTTATCGGGTGTTTATGCTCTTATCCCTTCAGTTTTAATATTTATGCAGCCAGAGTTTGGTTCAGTTTTAATTATTATTACTATTTGGGTAGGAATACTTCTAGTCTCAGGAATTAGAATTAGAGATTTTATTTTATTATGTTTAGCTTTCCTTATTGTCTTTGCTGGGCTTTGGTCTTTTATGCTTAAAGATTATCAGCGACAAAGGGTTCTTAATTATTTTGCTCCTCATAGTGACCCGTTGGGGGAGGGATGGAGTCAGAATCAAGCCAAGATTAGTATTGGTTCAGGAGGGTTATTGGGAAAGGGTGTCGGCAATGGCTCACAAACACAGTACGGTTTTTTACCAGAACCACACACTGATTTCATCTTTGCATCAATTGGAGAAGAGCTTGGACTCTTAGGAACAACAGTTATTTTTGCTTTGTTTGGATTACTATACTGGAGGATATTAAAGATTGCTCTCGATGCCCGTTCCAACTTTACTAGGCTTTTTGCTACTGGACTAGCTTTATCAATTTTTATTCAAATGGTTATTAATATCGGAATGAATATCGGCTTTTTACCAGTCATTGGTATTCCTTTACCGATGGTTAGTTATGGAGGTAGTAATTTACTATTCACCTTTATTGCTTTAGGCCTATTACAGAACATGAAGGCGAATGAGTCTTAATTATTTTCCTTGACGGTAATTTGCAAATTTGAGATAATAAATTTAATAAAGCATGATTAAAATATTTAAAAATAAGAAATTTGTTTTATTGATTTCTATACCCCTATTTTTAATTGTTGGTTTTTTTTGTTTTAGAGGACAGATACTAAAGAATCCAATTAATGTTAATGCAGCCGTTTGTCCTGCGACAGGGGGGACGGTAACACAAGCTGATGGTTATTGTATTCATACTTTTACTTCAAGCGGAACTTTTACTCCAAACACTATTACTTCTGTAGAGGCTTTGGTCGTTGCTGGTGGAGGGGGAGGCGGTTCTGATTTAGGAGGTGGAGGTGGAGGGGGAGGAGTAATTTATAATGCGAATTTTTCTACCACTGTTAATAATATAGCTTCTTGTAGAGCTATTCTTGATGCTGGCGCCTCAACAGGAAGTGGGCTGTATACAATCGACCCAGACGGCACTGGAGGAAATGCTCCTTTTCAGGTTTATTGTGATATGACCACAGATGGTGGTGGCTGGACAAGAATTGCTAAATTTGGAACTGCTTACAATATTGTAGGTTCAACCTATACAACTGGTTTTGGTACCGCCTCAGCATCTGAATATGCTCATCAATGTTCTTTGTTTAATGCTTTAGGATTAACCGATGCAACGATGAGGCTTAATATGGGACAAGTTAAAGATTATTACAAGCCTACCAGTAGCTATTCTATTTGTCAGATGATTGCTGAATCTCCTGGAACTCATTTTCAATGGGCGAGCACATACAACGGAACTTTTCAAACCCCTAGTTATTATTCCGCCCACTTGGGAGGAAGTGCTGTTAGTTGGCCGGCTAGTATTGATGGTAGAAATTATTTAGGTTTTTGGGGTGGTGGCGGGACCACTAATAGTGGTTGCTGCCACAACACTTCTACTCTTTATGGTGGTTCGGCTGATACTGCCGCCTGGAGTAGGGCTTTTGATATGTACATTAGGGAGCCGAGTAAAGCCAACGTTACAGTTACCGTCGGAGCTGGAGGAGCTGGAGGGCAACAGGTTAGACAATCTACTAGCTTAGGAACGAACGGAAGTAATTCTTCTTTTGGAATTTTAACCGCTATTGGTGGTGGTGGAGGTGGTTCGTATTGGGCCAGCAACTCTACCTATGATGTTGGTAAGGCGGGAGGCTCTGCTGGTGGTAATGGAGCCAAGGATTCCACTGTTGGAGCAACGGTTGGACTTGGTACTGCTGGTCAAGGAAACAATGGTGGTACTTCTGGTTATAGTCCTGGATATCCTGGTGGAGGAGGGGGTGGTGCTGGTGGAGTTGGAGGAAATTCTGGAGCGACAACTGGTGGAGGTGCTGGTGGTATTGGTTTTCAATCTTTAATTAGTGGTACGGCCACCTATTACGGTGGTGGTGGAGGAGGTAGTAATTACAGCGCTTCAAATGCCAACACTTCAGGTGGTGCTGGTGGTTTAGGTGGTGGAGGTAATGGGGGATACAATGTTAATGCGGGTGGAACATCTGTCGGTGCTAATGGAGTTGCTAACACGGGTGGAGGAGGTGGTGGAGGCTCTTGGACTGGATCAACTCCATCACTTGGAGGTAACGGTGGTTCAGGCATTGTCATTATTAGGTATCCTGCTGTTAATCCTATTTCTGTTATAACTACAATCGATGGCCTTTATACTGTTAAAAAATATGTTGGAGTTGGTTCAATGACTTGGACTGCGCCAACTGGTGTTACTGCCATCGATTATCTTATAGTCGCTGGAGGAGGTGGAGGCGGTTCTGATTTAGGAGGTGGAGGCGGCGGTGGAGGAGTTTTGTATGGCTCTAATTATACTGTTAATTCAAATCCATATACCATAACCGTTGGTGCTGGCGGAGCTGGAGGACAACAGGTCAGACAATCTAATTCGCTTGGAATTAATGGAGGCAATTCTTCTTTAGGAACTTTAACCGCAATTGGTGGTGGTGGAGGTGGTTCGTATTGGGCCAGCAACTCTACCTATGATGTTGGTAAGGCTGGAGGCTCGGCTGGTGGTAATGGAGCTAAAGATTCCACTGTTGGAACAACGGTTGGGCTCGGCACTGCTGGACAAGGCAACAACGGAGGTACTTCTGGTTATAATCCTGGATATCCTGGCGGAGGTGGTGGTGGAGCTGGCGGAGTTGGAGGAAATTCTGGAGCGACAACTGGTGGTGGTGCTGGTGGTATTGGTTTTCAATCTTCAATTAGTGGTACGGCCACCTATTACGGTGGTGGAGGAGGAGGTAGTAATTACAGCGCTTCAAATGCCAACACTTCAGGCGGTGCTGGTGGTTTAGGCGGAGGAGGTAATGGGGGATACAATTTTAATGCTGGCGGAACTTCTGTCGGTGCTAATGGAGCTAACAACACTGGAGGTGGTGGAGGAGGAGGTTCTTGGGCCGGAGGAAATCCATCAATTGGAGGTAACGGTGGTTCAGGCATTGTCATTATTAGGTATCTTACATCAACTCCTATATCTTTTACTTATTACAAGCCCATTACGATTAATAATACTTCCAACACAAGCACTTTAACTGGCTATCAAGTTTTAGTAACGGTTGATACGTCGTCTTTAATCGCGGCATCAAAAATGAAATCTGATTGTGGAGACATTCGTTTTACTGATGTTTCAGCTGCTTACAATTCAGGAACTTGGACTAACAATTTTCCATATTGGATAGAATCAGGTTGCAATACTTCAACAACTAAGATTTGGGTTAAGGTAAATTCTATTGCTGCCTCAAGTAACAAGACCATATATATGTATTATGGAAATACTTCAGCTGTTGGAATTTCTAATGGAGACAATGTTTTTGAATTCTTTGATGATTTTAACGGAATAAATCTTGATACTGCTAAATGGTTAACTAAATCAGGCACAGTTACCGTCTCGGGAGGGGAGGCTAAGCTTCAATCAACCGTATGGATGTATACTAATAATTTTTATCCCTATAATCGTGCGATGAGAGCAAAAGTAAAAAGTGCATATTTTGCTAACAGTTCTTACAATCTACAATGTAATTTTAATAATGTTGATACTGATACCCCTGCTTACTCGGGAAGCTTTGCAATATTTTCTCATCCCAGTGCTTCAATTAATGGTAAATATAGTAATTACAATGGAACGCATTACGCCTCGGATATTACTGGTTGGACGGCGGGGGCATATCATACTTTAGATATTGCTCGTGCAGGAACAACAGCTGCTAAAAATTATGTAGACAATGCTAATGAAGTAATAAACACTACTGGGATAACAACTGAAGACCATAGGCTTTATTTATATTCTTCAATAAATGATGGTGTTATTGTGGATTGGATTCTTGTTCGTAATTATTCTTCTATTGATCCAACAACTACGGTTGGGGCTGAGCTTTCTTCTGAATACAATTCAACACCCTCTACAAGCTCAGATTTGACTTGTCGTTTAACTAGTGGAGCTTGTAGCGGAACTAACGAAGTCAGTGTCTTCAAACTGTATGATCCCGCTGGCAATCACGCTGAGTTATCTAGTCAATCTAATTATTCATACAAAGTTTGCTGTGCTGGAGAAGGTCTCTCTAATTCTTGTTCTGCGACCTACAAAGATACGGTCTTAAGATTGTCAGCTATAACCAATGCTCACGTCGAAAAGGATACTTCTTCTGGATATACTGGTAATGAGGTCTGTTTGTCTTCTGCGACCAATCCGATTACTTGCAACTATTCCAATACTACCTGTTCCGCTCTCGGTACTAACTATGTTTGTCTAGCTTCTATCTCAGGCGATACCAATGCTCATGTTGGTGAATGTGCCACCTACACCACCAAGGTTTGTTGTGATGCTTCAGTCGTAGTTGACCCTTGTACCGCTAAGGTGGCTTCTAACAAGTTCATCTCGGCTAAAGATGCCGACATCCAACTTTGTTCTGGAGCTGATACAACTAACCCTGCTGACCCTTGCTATTCCGTTTGCTGGAAGGGAACTGGAGCGCCCGTCATTACTAACCCTAACTGGGTCTGTGGTGTTTGTCATGATAGTAGTAACAATGCAGTCGCTTGTACAGCTGACAACAGTACCTTCAGCTGGACAATGCCTTCTGGCTACACAACTCCCACTGACTATACCTTAATTAGCTCAACTACTCTAACTAGCCCTAATCCCATTGTGAGGTTTGTTAACCAAGACTCAACCAGAAGGATTACCTTAAATACCTCTAACTACAGTACGACTTGTTCTTCTTCGACTACCGTTCAGTTGCTCCCTAAGTGGAAAGAGATTACACCGTTTAAGTAGGGGATAAAGGCTAGAAAAAATATACTATTGACAATTATTTCATTTGTGATAGGATATATTTAATTTGCAAAATAATTACTAGGTATTTTGATTTCATCACACATTTTTCAGTAATTAATTATCTTTTTCGGACCCTACAAAAAATAATCAAACAGGGTATTTTTAGTTTGAATACCAAATTTTTAGTCTATAAGCATAATAAAACATATGAAAATTAAAACCAAAAGCTTTGCTAAAAGTAAAATATCTTATCCCTTGCCAAGTCTTATCTTCATGCAGCAAGAGAGTGGCAGACAATTTTGGGAAGAGGAATTGAAGGACCTTTTCGCTGAGGTGTCTCCCATTAGAGACTATACTGGGAAAGAATACGAACTACACTTTTTAGATTACAAATTAGGTAAAGCTAATTATGCTTCTGGTTTTGACGCCAGGGAAAATAATGATTCATATGTTGCTCCACTAAGAGTTACCGTTAGACTAAACAACTTAAAGACTAAGAGAACACAAGACCAAGAAATATTCTTTGGTAATTTTCCTCTACTTACTGAAAAGGGAACCTTCATTTTAAATGGAGTAGAGAGAGTTGTGATTTCTCAATTAATTCGTTCTCCTGGAGTTTTCTTCCCTTTAAATGTTAACAAGGGAAAAAGATGTTTTGCCGCTAAGATTATTCCAAACAGAGGAAGCTGGCTAGAATTTGAAACTGAAGCGACAGGTGTTTTATCAGTTAAGATTGACCGAAAGAGAAAAGTTCCAGCGACAACATTATTAAAAGCTTTAGGTGGATACAACGATGACGACATTAAAGGCATGTTTGTCGGTTTTGACAATGGCGAAGTTGCTTTTGTTGAAGAAACATTAAAGAAAGACCCAGCTCACAATCAAGAAGAAGCTTTATTGGAAATCTATCAAAGATTAAGAAGTGGGGAAATGGTAAACTCTGATGCGGCTCGTGAGTTGATTTTCAATATGTTCTTTAATTTTGAGAGATATGACCTATCAAAAGTAGGAAGATGGAAGATGTGGTCAAGAATGCCCGACATCAAACCAAAGAAGGATAGAGAAATAACTAAAGAAGATAGAGTTCTTTCAGTTAATGATTTAATTGCCGTGATGAAAGAGATTATCAGAATGAACAACAGTGAAACATCTGTTCCTGATATGATAGACCACTTAGGAAACAGAAGAGTTAGAACTATTTCTGAATTATTATCTAACAAATTAAGAGTGGGTATTTCTAGAATGGCGAGAATTATTAAGGATAGAATGTCGACTTTGGATTTTGAGAACTTATCTCCAACACAATTAATCAACCCAAGACCTTTCTCAGCTCAAGTAACTCAATTCTTTACCGCTTCTCAATTCTCTCAATTCATGGATAACACAAATCCACTTTCAGAATTGGAGCACAAGAGAAGATTGACTGCAACTGGTCCTGGAGGTTTGACTAGAGAAAGAGCTGGCTTCGATGTCAGAGATGTACAACCTTCTCACTATGGCAGAATTTGTCCAATTCAAACTCCTGAAGGTCCAAACGTAGGTTTAGTTACTCACTTATCATTGTATGCCCGATTGAACCCATACGGCTTTTTGGATACTCCTTACTACAAGGTTATTAACGAAAAGATTACTGACGAAGTTTACTACATGGATGCTAACGAAGAAGAAAGATACAACATTGCTTCAGCCAGTGTGGCTTTAGATGAAAAAGGAGCAATGGTTAAAGAGAGGGTAGAGGCTAGAATTAAAGGAGAGACTGGAGAAATTGAAAAAGAAAAGATTGATTATATTGATGTATCTCCTCAGCAATTTATTTCTATGGCGACTGGTTTGATTCCTTTCTTACAGAATGATGATGCTAACCGTGCCCAGATGGGGTCAAACATGCAAAGACAAGCCGTGCCTTTAGTTAATCCAGAGGCTCCATTAGTTGGAACTGGATTAGAAGCAATGGCTGCTAGAGATTCAGGTCAATTAATCGTTGCTGAAGAAGCCGGAAAAGTTACTAAAGTTGACGCAACTGTGGTTGAGGTCAAAGGAACAGCTTCAGGAAAAACAAAGACTTACCCAGTTAGAATTTTTGATAGAACCAACCAATATTCATGCTTCCACCAAACTCCAGTAATCAACAAAGGAGACCTTGTTAAGAAGGGAGATGTTTTGATTGAAGGAGGCTCAATCAATAAAGAAAGATTAGCTATAGGACGAAACCTATTAGTATCATTCATCTCTTGGAGAGGTAATACTTTTGAGGATGCGATTGTTTTGTCTGATAGACTAGTTAAGGAAGACGTTTTCACATCAGTACATATCGAGGATTTCTTCTGCGATGTCAGAGAAACAAAACTTGGACCTGAGCTAACTACTTCAGACATTCCTAACGTTGGAGAAGATAGATTGAAAGACTTGGATGAAGATGGAATCGTTAGAATCGGAGCTGAAGTTGGACCTAATGATATTTTAGTGGGAAAGATTTCTCCAAAAGGTGAAGCTGATTTATCAGCGGAAGAAAGATTGCTAAGAGCAATTTTCGGAGAAAAAGCCAAAGAAGTTAAAGATACTTCAATGAGACTAGAGCACGGTAAGAGAGGAAGAGTAACTGACGTTAAGGTTTTTGACCGAGCTGAAGGTTATGCTTTAGAACCAGGAGTTATCAAGAGAGTGAGAGTAAGAATCTCTGAAGCGAGAAAGATTCAAGTCGGAGATAAGCTAGCGGGAAGACACGGAAACAAAGGTATTATCGCTAAGATTTTGCCAGCAGAAGAAATGCCTTTCTTGGAAGACGGTACTACTGTTGATATTATCTTAAACCCATTATCAGTTGCTTCTAGAATGAACCTAGGACAAATCCTAGAGACTCACTTTGGACTAGCGGTGAAGAAGTTAGGCTACTTAGCTGAAACTCCATCATTATCTGGTGCTACTGAAGCTGATATTAAGGCTGAATTGAAAGAAGCTGGATATACTGAAGATGGAAAGTTAAGACTAGTTGACCCAGAGACTGGAGAATTCTTCCCAGAGAAGATTACTGTCGGATATATTTATATGATTAAATTGGCGCACATGGTTGAAGACAAAATCCACATGCGTTCAATCGGACCTTACTCACTTATCACCCAGCAACCTTTGGGAGGTAAGGCGCAGTTTGGAGGACAAAGATTTGGTGAGATGGAAGTATGGGCTCTTGAAGGATATGGAGCTGCTTACGCTCTCCAAGAAATGTTGACTATTAAGTCAGATGACGTTGCTGGTCGTGCCGCCACCTACGAGTCAATATTAAAGGGAGAAAAGATTAAGAATCCAAACATCCCCGCATCGTTCAATCTATTATTAGCAGAGTTAAAAGCTCTTTCTCTAAATGTAATCATTAAGGGAAAGACTGAGGAAGAAGACTAAATTAAAAAAATACAAAAATATGTTTGTTTCTAATTTAGAATCATTAAGAATAAAGTTAGCTTCTCCTCAAGAGATATTGAACTGGTCTCACGGGGAAATCACTAAGCCTGAAACTATTAACTACAGAACTCAGAGACCGGAGAAAGACGGTCTCTTCTGCGAGAAGATTTTTGGACCTACCAAGGACTACGAATGTTATTGCGGAAAGTATAAGAGGGTGAGGTATAAGGGTATTATTTGTGACCGTTGTGGAGTTGAAGTAACTAAATCAGCTGTTAGACGTGAAAGAATGGGTCACATTAAATTAGCTACCCCTGTTGCCCACATTTGGTTCTTAAAAGGAGTTCCTTCAAGAATCGGAATGGTGCTTGGTATTCCTTTACACAAAGTTGAAGAGGTTGTTTATTTCGTTTCATACGTCATTACTAAAGTTGATGAGAATTTGAAAGAAGGAGTCTTGAATGATATTGAAGATGAATTCAAAACAAAGAGTAAGGAAATAAAGAAGAATGTTGAAAACGAAAAGCAACAGCTTTTAGCTTTGGATGAATTAAAGAAAGCCAGAGATAAAGCTAAGCAAGAAGTGGGTTCAATCAAAACCTTAGAGGTTTTAACTGAATTAGACTACCACCGATTGTCTTTAAAATACGGTGAAATATTTGATGCTGGTACAGGAGCTGAAACATTGAAAGAGCTTTTCATGAAAGTTGATATTGATAAATCAATTGAAGTTGTCAAACAATTAATTGAAGAAAAGAAATCAACTGAAGAAAAGAAAATTATTCTTCGAAGATTGAAAATGTTCAAGGATATGAAGCATGCCAGCGTAAGACCCGAATGGATGTTTATTGATATTCTTCCTGTTTTGCCACCAGATTTAAGACCAATGGTACAATTGGATGGAGGAAGATATGCTTCTTCTGATTTGAACGATTTATACAGAAGAGTTATCAACAGAAACAACAGATTAAAATATTTGTTGGAGATTAATGCTCCTGATGTTATCGTTAGAAACGAAAAAAGAATGCTTCAAGAAGCAGTCGACGCTTTGATTGATAACAAGATGCGTAAGAGTACAACTACTCAAGCTTCAACTGGAGGCCGAAGACTATTAAAAAGTTTGGCTGACATGTTGCAAGGAAAGCAGGGAAGATTTAGACAAAACTTGCTAGGAAAAAGAGTTGACTATTCAGGTAGAAGCGTTATCGTCGTTGGTGCTAATTTGAATCTTGACCAATGTGGTGTGCCAAAGAAAATGGCCCTTGAATTATTCAAACCTTTTGTAATTAAGAAGATTCTAGAAAAAGAATTAGCCTTTAACGTTAGGGGTGCTTCAAGATTAATCGAAGAAGAAACTGACGAAGTATGGGCTTCTTTAGAAGAAGTAGTAAAAGAGAAATTGGTGCTATTAAACCGTGCTCCAACTCTACACAGACTTGGTGTTCAGGCTTTCCGACCAATTTTAATTGAAGGAGAAGCAATTAGATTGCATCCTTTAGTTTGTACTGCTTTTAATGCTGACTTTGATGGAGACCAAATGGCTATTCACGTTCCATTGTCAGATGAAGCTCAAGAAGAAGCTAGAGAAAGAATGCTATCAAGCGTTAACTTGTTAAAGCCATCAACTGGAGACCCAATTATGATTCCAACTAAGGATATGATTTTGGGTTGCTACTATCTAACTAAGATTATTGAAAAAGCTGAAGGGGAAGGGCATGTCTTCGGTTCTAGCGAAGAAGCTTTAATCGCTTACAATCTAAAGAAGATTGACTTAAGAGCTAAGGTTAAAGTTAGAATGCACGACACTGACGAACAATTCCTAGAAACCAGCGTTGGTAGAATAATCTTCAATGAAGTTTTGCCAGAAGACTTTGAATTCCAGAATGATATGATGGATTCAAAAACTATCAAGAAAATGATTTACAGAATTATTGATATTTATGGCAATGGTGCAGTTGTAACTTTGGACAAGATTAAAGCTTTAGGATTTAAGTTTGCGACCAGGTCAGCTATCACCTGGGGTATGGATGACTTAACTGTTCCAACTGAAAAGCCAGCTTTGATTGCTGAAGCCGAAAATAAAATTAAAGAAGTTGAAAAGTATTACGAAAAAGGTTTGTTATCAAGAAGCGAGAAGACTAGTCAGGTGATTGAAATCTGGAAGAAGGTAAAGAACGAAATTGAAAAATTAGTTCCTAAGGCGATATCTTCAAGCAGTCCAGTATTCAACATCGTTGATTCAGGTTCCAGAGGTTCTTGGTCTCAACCAGTACAGATGGCTGGTATGAAAGGTTTGGTTGCTAACCCAGCTGGAGAAATTATTGAGTTGGCCATCAAGAACTCTTTTAAAGAAGGTTTTGATGTGTTGGAATACTTCATTTCTACTCACGGTGCTAGAAAAGGTACTGCCGATACAGCGCTTAGAACTTCAACTTCAGGTTACTTAACTAGAAGATTGGTTGATGTTGCTCATGACATTATTATCAACGAAGAAGATTGTGGAGATAAAGAAGGTATTATTGCTTACAAGAAAGACGCTAATGAAATTAATCAAGACTTCGTTCATAAGATATTCAGCCGAATCTCTTTAGAGAAAGTTGAAGACCCAGAAACTCAAGAAGTTATTCTTAAGGCTGGACAAGTAATTGATTTGAAGACAGCTCAAAGAATTAAAGAAATGAAGAGCATCGAAAGCTTGAAAGTTAGATCTCCTTTATCATGTAAATGTATCCGAGGAATATGTCAGAAATGTTATGGACATGATTTAGGATGGAAGGGAATGATTAAGATGGGAGAAGCAGTGGGAGTTGTTGCTGCTCAAGCTATTGGTGAACCAGGAACTCAGTTAACGATGAGAACTTTCCACACTGGAGGTGTGGCTGGTGAAGCAGATATTACTCGAGGTTTACCAAGAATTGAAGAAATCTTCGAAAAGAGACCTCCTAAGGGAGAAGCGGAGATGGTGACTAAGGATGGAAAAGTTACAGAAATTGATTCTAAGAAAGGAATCATTAAAGTTGTTTCTTTGAAGGATGAAAAGAAGAAAGAAGAAGAAACTACTGAGTATGCAATTTCTCCTAATATCGAAATCTTAGTAAAAGAAGGAGATATAGTTAAGAGAGGAGACGCATTGTGTGCTGGATCTCTTGACCTAAAGAAGTTATTAAAACTTCTTGGAGTTAAAGTTGTTCAAGACTATATCATTAAAGAAATTCAGAAAGTATACGTCTCTCAAGGTGTATCAATTAATGACAAGCACGTTGAATTGATTGTAAGACAAATGTTCTCAAGAGTAAAAATTAAAGACTCTGGAGACAGTCGCTTCAGTGCTGATGAAATTATTTCTAAAGCTAGAATGCTTGAAGAAAATGAAGCACTAGAAAAGGAAGGCAAGAAACCAATCAAAGCAGATGATTTACTTTTAGGAATTACTAAGGTTGCTCTAAACACAGACAGCTTCTTGTCAGCGGCATCATTCCAAGAAACTTCAAGAGTTTTGATTGAAGCATCTCTTCGTGGTGAAGAAGATAAACTAAAAGGACTAAAAGAAAACGTCATTATTGGTAAGCTTGTTCCAATTGGAACCGGTTTAAGGTATAATAAAGAGGATAAGTAATAATACTTTTCTCATACCATGAAAAAGAAAAAGGCAAGCCCTCGAAAGAAGATAAAAAACACTAAAAAAAGAGTTGAGGAAAAAGAGGAAATCATGGAAAGATTTCATTTTTCCTTGCCTGAAAAAACTAAGAGATGGCTATTTGCATCCTTAGCTTTTCTTTTGGCAGTAATCTTCTTATTCTCTTTTTCTGGCCGAGCGGGAGCGATTGGAGTTTCTTTAAGAAGTATTTTTAATACTCTAATCGGAAATGTAATTTACATTATCCCAATTATTTCTGCTATTTTTGGAATCGTTCTATTGAAGGGGGACGAGGCCTTCAAAGAAAACAAAAACTCTTTAATTGTTTCTACCATTTTACTCATTTTGAGCTTAAGTGGTATTTTTAGTTTAATTGAACTTAAAAACAATCCTGATTTGGTTAAAGAATTTATTTGGGACCACGTTGGAACTGGAGGCTGGATTGGTTATGCTGCCTCTTGGCCTTTATTAAAAGGTTTTGACTTTATCGTTACTTTTGCTTTATTCGGTATTGTTTTAGCTGTTTCATTATGGATTATCATTCAACCATTTAGGCGTGCAATTGAAGAATACGAAGACGAGGAAGAAGAGGAAGACGAGAAAATTAAAATAGAGGTAAAGAAAGAAAAAGAAAAGAAGCCTTCGATTATCGAAAAGATTATTGCGAAAAAGCCAGAACCTTTAGTTGCTCCAATTGAAAAGAAAGAAGAAAAGAACTTAAAGACATTTGAGCAGAAGAAAGAATTAAATAAGGAATACAAATATCCTCCTCTTGATTTATTATCTAAGAAGGGAGGGAATCCTGAAGGAGGGGACATTACTTACAACTCAGCTGTTATTAAAAGAACTCTGCAGAATTTTGGCATTGCCGTTGAAATGGATGAAATCAATATTGGACCAACCGTTACTCAATATACTTTGAAACCAGCCGAAGGAATTAAACTTTCAAAAATCACAACTTTGCAGAATGATTTGGCTCTAGCTCTAGCTAGCCCAACTATTCGTATTGAAGCTCCTATCCCTGGAAGATCATTAGTGGGAATTGAGGTAGGAAACAAAAAGAGAGCCGTTGTGGGGCTACGTGAAGTTCTAGACACTGACGAGTTTAAAGCCTCTCCAGCACCCCTTTTAATGGCTTTAGGAAAGGATGTAAAGGGTACGCCATCCTTTGCCGATTTAGCTGAAATGCCTCACTTGCTAGTCGGTGGAACAACTGGTTCTGGAAAGACTATTTGTTTAAATACGATTATCTTAAGTTTGCTTTACAGGAATAGTCCTGAGGAAATGAAACTGATTCTAGTTGACCCAAAGAGGGTGGAGTTCCCAGTCTATGCCAATCTTGAACACTTATTATGTCCTGTTATCTATGATGCTAACCAAACTCTAGTTGCGTTGAAGTGGTTAGTTGGTGAAATGGAAAGAAGGTTCACTGTTTTAGCCGCTGGACACAGTCGTGACATTGGTTCATACAATGAGAAAATGGAAAAGAAGGGAGATGCTAAGCTTCCATACGTTGTTTTAATTATTGATGAATTAGCTGACTTAATGAGCGTCAAAGGAAAAGAAATTGAGTCATATGTAGTGAGATTAGCACAAATGTCTCGTGCTACCGGAATCCATTTAATCTTAGCTACTCAGAGACCATCAGTTTCGGTTATTACTGGCTTAATTAAAGCTAACATTACTTCTAGAATTGCTTTGAAGGTTGGGTCTTTAATTGACTCAAGAACCATTCTTGATTCTTCTGGTGCGGAGAAATTACTAGGACGTGGAGATTTGTTATTACTATCTAAGGAATATTCAAAACCAAAAAGAGTCCAGAGTCCATATATCTCTGAAACTGAAATTAAAAAGGTTGTTACTTGGATAACTGATTCTAATGCTGAGGTTAAAGAAAAACCAGAAACAACTGAAGAAGGAGAGCCAGGTTTACTTGAAATGGAGCCAGAGAAAACCTTTGAAGAGAATTCATTAATGGGAGAGTTAACGAGAGCGAACGAAGCTCCTGAAGCGCAGATGGACGCCTTCTTCTCTAAGGAAGACCCAATGTATGAAGAAGCAAAGAGAACAGTTATTCAATCTCGTAAAGCTTCAACCTCATTATTGCAAAGAAGATTGGGAGTTGGTTATGCGAGAGCGGCTAGGCTGATGGATTTACTCGAAGAAAGAGGAATTGTCGGTGAAGCTGATGGAGCAAAACCAAGAGAGGTATTTGTTCCCGATGAATCTCAAGAAGGTAGTAACGAGCAGGGACTTTGATTCCTGCTTTTTGATGGTGAGATGATTGACGATATGAAAATTATAATTCATTTATTCCAACTTCTCAAATCAAGGAACAATATTTTGCAGGATTGAATAAATTATTAGTTAGCGGACAGGTATCAGTAGGGAAATACCAGGAAAATGTTTTGAAATTATCACAATATAGCGCTAATAAATAGTTCGTGATATAATCAAGAAAAACATATGGCAAAGAAAAAAATAGAAGAAAAAGAAAAGATAAATCTAGCTGAAGCTATCTCTGAAATTAGAGATAAGTTTGGTGAGGGTGCGATTATGAAATTGAAGGATGCGCAAAAAGCCAACGTTGATGTTGTGCCAACTGGTTCTCTTTCAATTGATTTAGCTTTGGGAGTAAGAGGAGTTCCTCGTGGAAGGATTGTTGAGATATATGGAGGTGAAAGTACAGGAAAAACAACCATCTCTTTAAGTATTCTAGCTGAAGCCCAGAAGATGGGTGGAGTATGTGCCTTTATAGACGCTGAGCATGCTTTAGACCCTGATTATGCCAAAAGAATAGGAGTTAACACAGATGAGCTATTTATCTCTCAACCAGACTCAGCTGAGCAGGGATTGCAGATTGTTGAAAGTCTAGTCAGGTCAGGAGAAGTTGATGTAATTGTGGTTGATTCAGTGGCCGCATTAGTTCCTAAGGCGGAAGTAGCGGGAGAGATGGGAGAGCTACAAATTGGTTTACAGGCTAGATTAATGTCTCAAGCTTTGAGAAAACTATCAGGCATTGTTTCAAAGACAAAAACTATTATTATTTTTATTAACCAAACCAGAATGAAGATTGGTATTATGTTTGGTAACCCAGAAACAACACCAGGAGGATTGGCATTAAAGTTCTACAGTTCAGTTAGGATTGAATTGAGAAGGATTGCTCAGATTAAAGTAGGGGAGAATATTGTAGGCAACCGAGTAAAGGCTAAGATTGTTAAAAACAAAGTAGCCGCTCCTTTTAAAGTAGCTGAATTCGACATCTACTATAATGAAGGAATTTCTAGAGCTTCGGAAGCGATTAACTTGGGAACAAAAGAAGGATTAATTAAAAAGACAGGTTCTACTTTGCAGTATGGGGATATAAAACTGGGAGTAGGAATGGAAAAAGCTAAAGAGTTCTTGAAAGAGAATCCTAAGATTTTAAAAGACCTTCAGAAAGAGATTATAGAGAAAGCCGAATAGAAATTAAGATATGCTATTCGGAACATTTGATTTTTTAATATTCTTCGCCGCAGTTGTTGCATTGAATTGGCTATTTAAACCTTGGGCGCTATTATGGCGTCTTTTTTTACTAGGAGTAAGCATTTACTTTTATTATCTAATTGACGTTAGGTTCGTTTTCCTTTTGGGCGGAGCAACTATCTTAACTTATTTACTTGGTTTGGCAATAGGAAAGAAGCACGATGGTTTTTTAAAGCATTCATTTGCGCTCGGACTTATTTTGAATCTAGGAATGCTGTTTGTTTTTAAGTATTACGATTTTTTCCGTGTCTCAGCTGAATCATTTTTTGTATCAATTGGATTAGGAGCTTCGCTGCCTTATTGGGATATTATTTTCCCAGTCGGTATCTCATTTTACTCGTTTAGAATGATTTCTTATTTAATTGATTTAAGAAGAGAAAAGTACAAGCCCGAAAAGTCGATTATAGATTTTTCTATTTATACTTTTTTCTTTCCTTGTTTATTGGCTGGACCAATTACCCGAGCCAATGAATTTATTTCTCAATTAAAGAATAATGGAGCACGCACGATTAATGGATTGGAAAGTGCAACAACGTTATTCTTTTCCGGATTATTTAAAAAGGTAGTTCTTTCTAGTTGGCTCTCTGCAACGTTAGTGGATAATGTTTTTTCTACACCAGAACAGTTTTCCGCATTGGCTGTGTTGATGGCAGTTATAGGATACTCATTAGTAATTTATTGTGATTTTTCTGGGTATAGTGATATGGCTATAGCTTGTTCTAGGTTCTTAGGTTTTGAAATATCACCTAACTTCCTTTTCCCATATCAATCAAGATCAATTACCGAGTTCTGGCGTCGCTGGCACATTAGTTTTTATTCTTGGATGAAGGATTATCTATACATTCCCTTAGGAGGCAACCGCAAAGGAGTGTTTCGTAGCTATGTAAACAGTTTAATTGTTTTTATCGCTTCTGGGCTGTGGCATGGGGCAGCTGGACACTATTTAGTTTGGGGTCTCTGGCACGGAGTCGGAATGATTATTCATCGTTTATGGGATAAGATAACTTTCCTAAAATACAAAACTGCTAATGCAATAATTATATTTTTGGAATGGATTGTTACTTTTTCTTTTGTTACTTTTGGCTGGATATTTTTTAGAGCCGAAAATATGGAGCGTGCAATGTCAGTTATTAAAGGCTTAGGACAATTTGATAAGATTACAGCCATTTCATTCTCGGTTATTATAATAACTGTATTAATCATGATATTTGTACTATTAGAACAAAGGATAATAGAATGGATTGATAAAGCTCAATTAAGAATGTCGACAGTCGCTTGGTTCTCTTTATGGGTTGTGGTAGGATTAATAATCTACTGGTTAGCTCCCAATACAGTTCCACCATTTATATATTTTTCATTTTAATAATATCAAAGAAATGAGCACAATAAAAAAAGCAATAATATTAATGATTCTTTTGGCGGTTTTTATCCCAATTATCCATTCCAGCAAGTTGATAGCATGGATTTCGCCAAGAGATAATAACCCTGCTAATGTTTTTCAAACCATTGGAGTCAATGAGGCAAATATTCTAGCTTCTCTTGGTGAAAAAAAGGAGATTGTAGATACTCCTACTCCAGTTTTGCAAGAACCACAAACAAATAAGTCATTCGTAGCGCCACAAAAGCCTTACCGTATTTTAATTATGGGTGATTCGTTAATTGCTGTCGCTGGGGGAGTAGGAGAAATTATGGAACAGAAATTAATTGCTATTGGCGGGTCAGAAGTTTTGCGAGAGGGAAAAGTTTCAAGTGGATTAATGCGTCCTGATTATTTTGATTGGCAGAAGGAGTCTTCAATCCTTGCTAATTCTTTCAATCCAAATATTGCTATTGTAATGATGGGAACTAATGATGCCCAGTCGATTGATATTAAAGAGGATGGAAAGAAAAAAATCTTATCATATGGATCTCATGAGTGGGACAATGAATATACTAATCGAGTTAAAAAATTTAATAATCAGCTCACCAATAAGGGAGTTACAGTTTATTGGATTGGTCTTCCAGCGATGAGAGATGCTCCTTATGCAGCAAGAATACGTCATTTAAACGAGCTAAATGAGGCGGCGGACAAAGAGAATTCTCAAGTAAAGTATATATCGGCAGAAGATTTAATGGCGGGAGATAAAACAGCTTATCTGGCTTTTATGCCTGACGAGAATGGAGTAATGAAAGCAACCAGAATTAGTGATGGAATACACTTGTCATATTTCGGCAGTAATTATTTAGTGGGGAAAGTAATAGACACATTAAAGAAGGACATCGATTTATCAGGAATAGCCCCTAATTAGCAATTCCCATTTTTATTTTTTGGAGGTATAATATAGAAAATAAAAATATGTCTATCCAAAAGGCTTTTACGCTAATAGAATTATTAATAGCTATTGCTATAGTCGCCATTCTCTCTGGTTTTATTTTTATCCAAACAAACAATGTTATTAATGCTAGTAAGGATACGCAAAGAAAATTGGATATTGAATTATTAGCTAATGCAGTTATTTCTTTCTCAACAGAAAATTTCAGTAGGAAGCCAGTCACCGATGTCGATGGTTGCACAATTGGAGGGGATTGCGGAGCAATTGAAGTAGACTTAAAAACATATCTACCTAATCTTCCGATTGACCCTAATTCTGGGTCGTATTATGTTTATCAGTCAGACGGAAATAATTGTAAAATTTCTGCCAAGCTTTCTGATGGAAGCACTTATCAATACTCTTGCGAAACTAAAGCATCAACTGTTGGAAGTCCGACTTCCGGTGTTTGTGGTTCTGCCAATGGTTCTAACTCATATAATCAACCAACAACTGATTTTTGTTCTGATGGCTCTATTCCAGAAATCTCAGGAACTGGACCATGGACTTGGAAATGTCCCGGAACATATCTTGGCTCCGATGCAGATTGTCTAGCCTATAAAAGTATTGATGGAATTTGCAATTCTGAAACTAATAACAATAACTATCTTGCTGCCCCCACAAATCTTTGTTCAGTCGGAGAGCCCTCTTCAGTTTCTGCTGGTACTGTTCCTGCTAATTATTGGAGCTGGACTTGTTCTGGTACTAATGGGGGAATAGCTTCTAATTGTACAGCTAATTTAACTGTTAATGGATTTTGTGGAACTGCCAGTGGTTTGAATTATTATACATTAACTGCTACTAGTCCTAATCTTTGTGGAGAGAATACCGTTCTTAATGGTGGTTCTGTTAACGGTTCGGGTCCTTGGACTTGGGGTTGTAACGGAATATATGGAGGAACCAACACTGCAGTCGCTGCTTGTTCAGCGAGCAAAATTATTAATGGCACATGCGGAAGTGCTAATGGGCAATATTATGCTTCTGCTCCAGGTTCAAGCGTGCGTTGCGGACAGGGAACACCGTCAGACACTTCTTCTTGGTCTTGGATATGTAATGGAATAAATGGAGGAAGTAGTAGTGGCACTTGTACGGCTTATCAAAAACAAAGTTGTTCTGCTCTCGGAGGAACAATGACTACTTGCGGTTCGGTTTCATGTTGCAGAATAGCGGGATCAAGTTGTCCGTCCGGATGGTCTTACACAGGATATAATTCCACTTCGACAGTTTCGTATTGCGGTAACGGTGTTTGCGGAACGCCAGGAAGCCAGATGGACTCTGGAGGATACGTCTGGTATCATCCATATGGTACAAGCTGGTGTCTTAATAGCTCCTCTCATACTTGGTCTAATGTGTCTAACTCTAACGAATGGGTGTATACATATAATGATTGCTTGGGCACTGGTTACGGCGGTTACTATAATCTGTATATTCATTCGACATACACAGAAGTAGGCTGTCAGTAAAATTAAGCGGATGCAAAAACCCCCTTGCGGGGGCTTTTTTTATTTAGCAACAAAGGGCATTAAGGCCATTATTCTTGCTCTCTTAATGGCAGTCGTTAATTCTCTCTGGTGTTTGGCGCAAGCGCCAGTTTTGTCCTTAGGTTTAATTTTTCCTGACTTAGAAACATATCTTGAAAGAGTTTCTGTGTCGTGGAAATTTATTTCCTGGACATTTTTTTTGCAGAAATAGCAATACATAATCTTTTCTTATTTAATATATTAAAAGGGGATATCTTTGACGTCGATTTCGTCTCCGTCTTCAATAATTGGAATCTCTTCATCTTCAACCTCTTTTTTAGGGGCAGAGAAGTTTCTTGTTGGTTCGCTTCCTCCAGCCCTTGGTCCCATTTGCATACCTTCACCAATAATTTCAGTGGTGTATCTTTTAGTTCCATTTTTGTCATCCCAGCTTCTGTTTTGGATTCTTCCTTCGATTAGGACAAGAGAACCTTTGGTTAGAAACTGTGAAGCGATTTCGGCTAGCTTAGCCCAGAGAACGATGCGGTGGAATTGGGATTCTTCCTGCTTCTGTCCATCTTTGCCCTTCCAAGTTCTGTTGGTGGCAAGAGAGAAAGAACAAACGCTTTGTCCAGAAGGAGTAGACTTCATTTCAACATCAGTCGCTACTCTTCCTATTAGAAACACTTTATTTAGATTCATATTTTTGCTAATTTATTATATTTAGCTTTATAAGTGTTTATTCTCCTAGCATTTCATTCAACTTTTCGTCGATTTCTTCAAGTTGCACTTTCTGCTTTTTAGACTTTTCTTCTTTAGGAGTTTCTTCTGTTGTAGCCTCTGTTTCTTCAGCTACTTCTGCCTTAACCTCTTCAGTCTTTTCTTCTTTGTGAGGTCTTGTTCTTTGAGGCTTAGCAGGAGCTTCGGTTTTCTTAGTATCTTTCTTGATAATTAAGAAACGAATAACGTCTTTTTCCTCTTTCAATAGTTTTTCTACTGAATCAAGCATTTCTTTCTTGTTTTGAACTTCAGGGCGAAGTTGTAAGAAGTAGAACCATGCTTCAATCTGGTTTTCTACAGAGTAGGCCAGTTTCTTTCTTTCAGCTTTTTTGTCGCTGACGATTTTGCCGTATTTTTGCAGTTCTGTTTCCATCTTGGCGATAAAAGCAGAGATTTCATCCTCGGTGAAATTGGGAGAAATCAGCAAATTTATTTCGTAAAATAACATTTGTTTATCTTAATTTATTATCCCTTTATTACTTGCGAAGGCAATTAAGGTATTGATAATATAGCAATTTTAGGGGTTTTGGTCAAGGTTTGCCAGTTCTTTAATTTTTGGTATATAATACAGATATATGAATACAAAAATATTTAAAGCCTACGATATTCGAGGCATTTATCCTGAAGATTTAAACGAAGAAGCGGCCTACAAAATAGGGGCTGCTTTTGCAATCTACATAAAAAAAGCTTCCAAAAAGGATAATCCGCAAATAGCCGTGGGGAGAGATAATCGATTATCATCAGACAGTCTTTTTGCTCAATTATCAAAAGGAATAATTAGTCAAGGCGCTGATGTAATAAATATTGGTCTTTCGGCAACACCTACTTTGTATTTTGCAGTTGCTAATTATAATTATGACGGAGGAATTAATCTTACGGCTAGTCACAATCCGAAAGAATATAACGGATTAAAAATGGTAAGAGAGAAGGGTATTCCCTTGAGCGAATCTTTAGGGATAGGGGAGATTAAAGATTTAGCGATGGGAGATGTGACTCCTAGTGGAATAGAAGGAAAGATTATTGAAAGGGACATTTCAGAAGATTATGTTGCTATTAATAAAGACAAGGAAGATTTTAATATTAAAGTAATTGTTGATACGGCCAATAGTGTCTCGGGAGTTCTTGTTCCTAGAATACTTAACCAGGTTAATCTTGCTCATGTTTATAGCGAGCTTGATGGCAGCTTTCCGAATCACGAGCCAGACCCACTCATAAAAGAAAATATAGAAAGCTTTCAAAAGAAGGTAGTTGAAGATAAGTTTGATTTAGGAATAGCTTTTGATGGGGATGGGGATAGAGTTTTTTTTGTTGATGAGAAGGGAGAAGTTATTTCTTCAGATTCAATTTCATCTTTAATTGCTTCAATTATTCTTAAAGAAAATAATAGTAATAAGATTCTTTATGACCTTCGCTGTAGTAATATTACTAAAGAAACCGTGGAAAAATTAGGAGGTGAAGCAGTTATAAGTAGAGTAGGGCACTCTTTTATCAAGGCTTTAATGAAAGAAAAGGATGTTTATTTTGGAGCTGAATATTCTGGGCATTATTATTTAAAACAGGGAGACAGTTATTACGAATCTCCATATTTTGTAATTTTTCAGATATTAAAAGAGATGAAGAAAAGTGGAAAGAAATTATCAGAGCTAATTGCGCCATTTAAAAAATATTACCACTCAGGAGAGATTAATTTTAGAGTTGGAAATAAGGAAGAAATAATTAAAAAATTAGAGAATGAATATAGTGCTGGAAAATTGTTAACTATTGACGGCATCAGAGTTGATTTTGATGATTGGTGGGTTTCTGTTCGTTCTTCTAATACAGAGCCAATATTAAGATTGATTATAGAAGGGAAGACAAAAGAGAAAATGGAAGAAAAATTAAAGGAAATAACGAAAATTATTCAAGCCCAATAAGGGCTTGATTTTTTGCTCTGTTTGTATTATACCGTAGATGTTCGTCCTAAGGAGGTCTGGACATATGAAATTAGAAGTTTTTATTGATGGAGATTTCATAGGTCTGGATATGATTCCCGAAGACCTAGAAGACAGGGTATTTTGCAGGAGTATAAACTTCGCCTTTAAAGTCGGAGACCTGCATATGTGTATAGAGGATTCGTGCCTAGTTGTTGGGTACGATGGAGAAAAACGCTCTTTTATAATCAAAAAGAAAGAGTGTGAGGCGATTGATAAAAGTCTCAACGCAGTTTTGTCTGGAGCTGCTCGCTTTTTTGCTGGATTCACCTTAGTTTTTGACGATGTTTCCAAAAAGTCTTATTGCATTTGCATTATAAGGCTACTCAAGAAAGCAAAAGAGGAGATTAGCGATTCTCAGTGTAAGCTCGTGAGGTCATATATTCCTCCTTTACTTCCAGCAGAAAGAGATAGGGGCAGTCATCAAAAAATGAAAATATCCATTCAAGAGAAATTAATGGATGAACCATTTTTTGACCCATTTTTCAGTCGGCCGCTTTTTCGAATGAGGGAAAGAAGGGCAACTCTACAACAAGAGATAATATAAAAAAGGACACAATATAAATATAGTCCCTTTTTTTATTCAAAAATATTCAGTTTAATTTAGATTTCTTTCAGTATGCTTAAGAAAAATTCCTTATCCTTTGGATGCGTCAGCTTTTCCGCAACTTTATCTTTATGAATCCAGACTGCTTCTGGATTTTCAGGGTCAATTGGATGCAAGCCTTGCTTCTCGGTATCAAAAAGGAAAAAAGTTCTTATCTTTAATTCAGATGGATTATCCATGCTACATCTTTCATAAGTACCAAGAGGTTTTACTAATTTTAGTTCACACGCTCCTGATTCTTCGTAAACTTCTCTGATGGCTGCTTCTATTTCGGTTTCTCCTTCTTCAACATGGCCCTTCGGTAGGGACCATGTTTTTACTTTTCCTCTTTGACTAATAACAATGACTTCGTCATATTCGTTAACGACAACTCCGCCAGCTATTTTAACTCTTTTGACTTCCATAGAATTATCCTACTTCAATAATTACTGGTAAGACCATTGGTCTTCTCTGTGTTTTTTGGAAAAGGAAATCTCCCAAAGTATTCCTAACGTTGTCTTTTATGTATGTCCAATTAACAACTTGTCCTGAGCCAGTAGCTTTCTCAATTGTTTGAACAATCTTTTTTCTTGTTTGGTAAAGAAGGTCCTTTGATTCTCTTAAGTAAACAAAACCACGAGAAATGATGTCAGGGGAATCCTGAACCTTTCCAGTTTTTCTGTTAACAACCGCGATGATAACAAAGATACCATCTTTGGCTAAGGCTTGTCTATCTCTTAAAACTATCTCTCCAACATCGCCAACGCCTAGTCCATCAACCATAACGTATTCTGATGGAACAACTCTTTTTTCGATGTAAGCTTTGTCTTTAGCAATGTTAATTATTTGTCCATTGTCAGCGAGGATAACATTTTCTTCTTTGAATCCACATTCAGTTTGCGCCAAATTTGAGTTGGCGAAAAGCATTGAGAATTGTCCGTGAACCGGCATAAAGAATTTAGGATTCATCAGCTTAATCATTTGCTTTAATTCGTCTCTTTTAGCGTGACCTCCAGCGTGAATATCCATCATTTTATAATGGAACACATTAGCTTTTTGTCTTAACAAATCATCTTTAAGCATTTGTACGGTTCTCTCGTTTCCTGGAATGACTGAAGATGAGAAGATAATAGTATCTCCTGGCTTAATAGCGATTGAAGGATGTTCTCCAGTTACAATCTTCATTAGTCCGGCATTCTCTTCGCCTTGAGCTCCAGTACAGATGATAACAGCATTCTTGTCTGGTATTTCATTTACATCAGCAACTTTCTTTAAGATTGTTCCTTTTTGAGATTTTAAGTATCCTAATTTCTTACAAATCTCAACATTACTTTTCATGCTGTGTCCGATAAAGCCAACTTTTCTATTGTGCTTCTCAGAAATAGTGATTGCTTGTTGAACTCTGTTTACTAGGGAAGAGAAGGTAGCCATAATAATTCTTCCTTTAGCCGATTCGAAAATCTTATTCATGTTTTCAAAGATTTCTTTCTCTGATAAAGAGTGACCTTCTTCTTCGGCTCCAGTTGAATCAGATAGTAAAAGAGTAATTCCTCTTTTTCCCATTTCTTCTAATTTTTTAAAATTAGTTGGTTCTTCATTAACTGGAAAGTTATCAAACTTAAAGTCAGAGGTGTGAACAAAGTTTCCGACTGGAGTTTTGATGAATAGTCCCATGTTGTCGGGAATGTTGTGATTTTGTCTGAAGAATTCGACTTCAAATTCTCCCAGCTTTACCTTGGAACCATCTTTAATTTCATTAAGGTCTAATGGTGGGTGGTCAGCAAATTCTTCTTGTCTTTTCATAATAATTCCACGGGCAAGGGGAGAGGCATAAATAGGAGGATTTCCTATTCGATGAGCGATATATGGAATTGCTCCAATGTGGTCATAGTGACCGTGAGTAATTACTATTCCTTCAACTTTCTTATATCGGTTGTTTTCTAAGAGATAAGAAATGTCAGGAATAATATAATCGATTCCCGGCATGTCTTCTTCAGGCATACGGAAACCAGCATCAATAATTAATATTGATTCTTTGTATTCTAGGACCATCATATTTCTACCAACCTCACCTAATCCTCCTAAAGGTATTAATCTTACGGATTCATCGTTTGGTTGTGCCTGTTTAATGTAGTTCTTTTTTACTACAGGCTTTTTGTGGTGGTATTGCTTTCGTCCTCCACCTTCGTGATGCGGCCGAGCGTGATGCGCTGGCGCTTTTGTTTGTGTTTCGTTTGTCATATTTATTTTACTATCGGATAGTTTTGAGGGAAAACTCCCGATTTAATTATTGATTGTTTATTTTCATTAATCCAATCATATAGTTTTTTCACTCCCTCTTGTGGTGAGACCTTAGGCGACCAATTAAAGTCCTTTTTTGCTTTGCTTATTTCGGAAATGTAGGCCTTTTGGTCTCCTGGCCTCCAGTCTCCGAATGAATATTTAAATTTATTGCTATCTAACTTTTCGATGATTTCAAATAATTCCCAGATTGATAATGAATAATCTAATCCTCCTCCAATGTTGTATGCTTTTCCTCTCGTGGTATTAATATTTGTTAATGCAGCATCGTATGCGGCTAAGACATCATCAATGTATAGGACATCTCGTACTTGTTTTCCATCTCCGTAAATTGTAACTGGTCTCTCAAAGAGAAGGGAATTAATGAACCAAGCTAACCAGCCTTGTTCTTCAATACCAAACTGATGAGGCCCATAGATGCCTGATTGTCTAAAGACAACAGTTTTTAATCCATAAATCCTTGCCCAATCAAGAGTGTATTGATCTCCGGTTCCTTTTGAGCAACCATATGGTCCGTGGAAATCAAGATTTCTTGTTTCGGAAATTCCGTTAAAATTTTTGTATTCGTATCTTTTTTCTTTCTCAACTGTTTCTAAGTCGCTCATCTCTCCATAGACCTTATTAGTACTAGTGTAGAGTAGGGCAGCCTCAGGCGCCTCTTTTCTTAATGCTTCCAAGACATTGAATGTACCCAAAGCATTAATTTCAAAATCTTCTCTCGGCTTCTTAACCGAAGTAACCATTGTTACTTGTGCCGCTAAGTGTAAAACTAATTCTGGTTTGTATTTTCTAAAAGTTACTTCCAGCTTATTATTATCTCTAATATCTCCCTTAACAATAATAATATTCTTGTCTTGTTTAAGCCATTTTAAGTTTTCCTTTGAGCCAACCCTAGAAAGATTATCATAAACGATAACTTTGTAACCTTTTTTGGAATAGTAGTCAGAAGCATTTGAACCGATGAAGCCACAGCCTCCAGTTATGAGAATAGTTTTTTCTTGCATTTTATTTTAGGAAGTCCAGATTCTTGGGAAGTTCTTTCAGTGGTTCTTCGAATCTTATCTCTGGAACATCTTTGTAATTATTATTCTTTACCCAACCTTTGATAGTGTAGAAATAGGCAGCACCTTTTTTGTTTTCAATTGGAGCGTAGTCTGAGCAACACTTAGTGCTAACCCAGTTAGCTAGCTTCAGTGTTTCTCTAGCTGAAGGATTGATGGTTACATGTCCGTAGCCCTTATTAACCACTACGACATCGTTTGCAGAGGCTTTGACTGCGTAAATGTCTTCTACTTCATCAATGCCTTTCTGCATCAAGAAAATCGCTTCTCCTTCTAAAACGATATATATTTCTGCGTGTCCTGATGAATGAAAGTGTCCTTTGGTTTTTACAAATTCGTCACCCATTAAGAACGGGGGAATGACCGTTATGTCATACCTTAAATCGTTTTCTTCTTTGATTCCGCGATACATGTAATACAATTCTTGCTCAGGGTTAGCCTTAGCTGTTCGTTCATCAAAGAGAACGCTCTCGATGTCTTTAATTGTTCTAATGTCTGGATTTTTTAATTCTTCTATTTCCATACTCGTTTTTCTTTAATATACCAATTTGAAATATCGGTAAATCTTTTAGAAGGTTCAACTATTTTTTGAGTCAAAACTCCTTTTATATTTTTGTTTATTAAATACAAATAATCAGTAGTGAAAAGGGGAATAGCTGGTGCGTCACTAGTTATAATATTCTGTAAATCTTGCAAAGTGCTTATTCTGTTTATATCAGTTGCATCAGAATACTTCCTAGTTTTTTCCATTAAGCTATCAGCTTTATCATTTTGATACAAAGAAAGATTCAATCCTGGGTCAACTCTTTGTGACGAGTGCCAGAAGGGAATTGGGTCAGGGATGCCACCTAGCTTTTCTCCAAAGAGAAGAAGGTCAAAGTTTCTTTCTCTGATAACTTTCTTAATATCATTTTCACTTACGGTCTGTATTTCTACCTTGATTCCTTGCTTGCCCCACTGCTCTTTAATTAAATTAGCTGTTGCAACTAGCGTTGGGTTGTCAGTAGTTTTCAAGATGAAAGACATCGGTATTTGTTCGCTAGGAATAACGAAACAAACTTCATTTAATTTTTTAATCGTTGCTCCCGCAACCTTACCCGTTCCGGTTGTTAAACTGTTTGGGGTAAGAATACTATCTCTGTACTTTTCTTGGAATTTAATAACTGCATCCTTGGTTTCTTGTCCGAACTTTCCTGAAATAGTTCCTGAAGGATATATTTCAGCATCAGTAGCTAAACATTCTTGAAGCTTTTTAACTTCAGCATTGTTGCTCCCCATTTGTAGCGTCTGACTAAACTTGAAACCACTAGATTTCTCAATAATCTTCATTCTGGCTCCATCTTTCAAAACATATCCGTTCTTGTTTAATAAGTTTTCTCCCTTAGCCTCATCGTATAATAAAACATTAGTTGAATCACTTAATCCGTAGAAAGAGGGGAGAAGTAATGAATCAATTATCTCTCCTTTGCCGTTCAAAACTTTATCAGCTATTTCTTGCTTGTTGGTTAAGTAGGATAAAGCCTGTCTAATTTCCTTGGTATCAAAGGGTTTCTTTTGATTGTTCAAGAAGACAGCAAAATAATTAGGAGTCTTTAATGAATACAAACTATATTTCTTGAAATTGTTCTCGGTATAATTACTAATTTCAAGACTTCCTGAATCAAGATTCCCTTTTTTAAGGCTGCTAGCTAAATCACTTTCATTGTTGTAGAAGTAGAAATCAAATCTTTGGATATGGGGAATTTTACCGTAGTAATTTTTATTCACTGAAAGAATCATTGACTTGATACTTTTGTCATTCCTTTGCAGAGTTTTACTAACCATATATGGACCACTACCAATCGGGGCAATCACATTTAATTGAATGTTTGATGTTATTGATTGAACATTTACATCCTTCCAAATATGTTGAGGTAAAATCTTCAAGTTAACTAAAGACTCTTCAAATCCGCTGTAAGTCTGTTTTAATTTAAAAAGAGCTTTATTGTCAGAAATCTTTTCAATTTCTACTCCTTGCCAATTGGTTCGGAGGGGAGATAGGTATTCAGGGTCTTGAACTAAATCAATCGTAAAGATGACGTCATCAATAGTCAATGGAACTCCATCGTGCCATTTAGTATTGTCTTTAATAGAAAAGCTAATGCTTTTGCCATTATCTTCAACTGTGTATTCATTAATTAAATCGGGAACAATGTTTCCATTGTTATCGTAAGTCATTAATGAAGAAAAGATAAGTTCAGTTAAATCCTTATCAATATCTGACAGGGGAGCGTAAAGAGGATTTATGAATTGAGGTTGTCCTAATACCCCCTCTCTTATCCTCCCTTCATCGGCTGGAACTACATTAGTATTTTTAATATAGAGCGATGAGGTAAGGAAGATAAGAGAAGAGACGAATAACATTAAAAGAATGCCAAAGGCAATTTTTTCTTTCTTTTCTAAAACCGTAAAGAAATGCAACCATTGCTTCTTTGACGGCAACTTGCCGCCAGAAAGAGTATTTTTATTTTTTGAATTCATTAAATTTAGTATACCAAGTTTAGCACGGTAAGAGCTAAGAAAACGATAGATAAAACTACAGTAAACCATAGTAATTTCTGTTGAACTCCTCTTCTTGTGCTGTAAACTTCACCGCCTCCACCGAAAGCAGAGCCTAATGCTGTTCCTCTCTGTTGAAGAAGGATGGCAATAACGATTAAAATTGAAATTATAGATTGTGCGATAAGTAGATTGTTGTTCATTTTATTTAAAAGCTAATGAGGATACTTTTTCAACTCCCCAAATAATTAAAGTAGTAAAAAAGAGATTAGTAATTCCATTTATTTCGAATACATCGAAAGGGAATAAGGCGTCAACTATCCAGACCAAGAACATCATTATAACGATTGAAAAAAGGTTAAAAGTGATTACTCTTAGTGGTAAAGTAACAAGAGAGAGAAGCGGTCGGACAAAGAACATAAGCAATCCGACAACTAAACCAACGACTAATATAGTTTTAAAACTCCCATCATAGGTTACTCCAGGCTTTAAGAAGTATGCGGCAATTCCGATACCGATTATCCCAGAGAGCAGTTTGGCTATCAAACTATTCATATGTCAATATATTACCAGATTTAGGTTTAAAGTCAATATCACGCGAGTTTATATTATAGTATTGTCCTTTTCTTTAATTCTTGCTAAAATTTAAGTAATAACAAGCATTAATCAATAATATGGCCACAAAAATTAAGTATATTTTGATATTTTCTTTAATAATTATTTCAATTAGTTTTGGAATTTTCCAAAGTGGTGTAAATTTTAAAACCGAAGAAGTTTCTGCTGTCACAACGGGGACTCCTAATCCAGGACATACTTGGTCTTTAATGGAATGTAGTGGAGATTCTTTGTGTATTGATTTAGTTGGCAATAAATTAGGAATAGGAACGAATACTCCTAGTCAGAAACTAGAAGTCAACGGAAATATTAAGCTTGGTGGAGCATCTCCTTCTTATACGGTTTCTAACGTAGCTGCTCCAATTTCTTCTTCCGATGTCGCTACTAAGGACTATGTTGATGCAGCGGGAGGGGGAACATGGGAGACTTGTTATCTTTCTTGGTTAACTTCTGGCACTACAGCTTGTGCTTCTGGATTTACAACATTGTCTCACTATACGCATTCTGGTGGTTGGTATACAGATTCGGGAACTGGCGCTACAAACGCTACTGCTCAAACTATAACTGTTGGAGGAGGGACTCTTACATATATGACAGGCCGTTGTCATTCAAGCTATGCGAATCAAAATGATTGTATTGGTAATGCTGATTCGCATGTTTTTACCGATTCTAAACCTTGGGTAATTTGGGACGGATCATATCGTGTTGGGATAAATCCTGGCTCCCCATGGACTGGTAATGCCGAAAGCATAGCTATTTGTTGTAAGTAGTTTTAAAATTTGGATAAAATAAAGATATAATTAAATAAACTAGAATTTAATATTTATGAATAAAAAACAAACTCTAAGCATAATAATGATTTTATTAGCCTTTGCCACGGCTATATATTTTGAACCCTTAATGCCAGCTAAGATGGCTTCGCATTGGAATGGGCAGGGGATGGCAGATGGATATACTAGTAAAGCTATGGCATTATTCTTCTTCCCATTTTTTATGATTGTTTTAAACCTGATTCTTCGTTTTGTTCCCAAAATAGACCCACAGAAGGAAAATATTAAAAAGTTTTGGGACGCTTATGATAGTTTCATCCTAGTCTTCAATATTTTTATGCTTTATTTATATTCCATAACTATTATTTGGAACATGGGATTCAAGATGAATATGAATTCTGTTCTAATGCCAGCCATGGCCGTCCTTTTCTATTTCTGTGGCGATTTGATTAAAAACACAAAAAGAAACTATACAATCGGAATCAAGCTTCCTTGGACATTAGCCAATGATAAAGTTTGGGACAAAACTAATATCGTGGGGGAGAGGTTATTCAAGCTAACCGCCCTCTTTACTCTTATCGGAGCCTTTTTTAATCAATACTCAATGTGGTTTATGCTTGTTCCATTAGCCCTTTCACTTATTTACATTTTTATTTATTCTTATCGCGAATATCAAAAAGTAAAGTAATGTTGACAAGCTCTTATTACTGTAATACAATTGTATTATAGAATAAAGTTAAAAACTATGCGTAAAGTATTAAGCATATCAACAACTGAAGTAATGGAAAAAAAAGTTAAACAAAATGCCAAGAAAAATGGCTTTGGTAATATTAGTGCTTACGTTAATTACTTATTTTCCATGGATGACGATATGATTTCAGAAGAAGAGCTATTAGAGAAATCAAGAAGGGCAAGAGAGGACTATAAAAAGGGTAAGATTATTAAAGCTGATTCCATAGCTGATTTAGTAAAGAATGCCGATAAATATAGAGCTCAATTAAATGACAATTAAGAGCGTTATTTATGCCCCTGATTTTTTAAGAGACATTGGAAATCTTCCTCGGGAAATTACCGATTTAGCCTTTAAAAAAGAGAAGATTTTCAAGGAGAATCCTTTTCATCCTTCTTTGAGGACGCACCCACTCAAGGGAAAGCTCCGAGGATTGTGGTCGATAAGTATCAACATGTATTACCGTATGATTTTTCAATTAGAAGAGGATAAGGTTATATTTATCTCTATTGGGAAGCACGATATATATAAAAACCTTTAATTTGTTTGTTTTTCTGATATAATAAAAACATGGAAAGCATATACATTACATCATTAATAATCATCCTTTTTCTTTTATTCATCTTAGGAAACTTTTTAATATTGGCGCGAGCGAAAAAGCAAACTGTAAAAGCCTTTAAAGAAGTTGATGATTATCTAAGAAGGAAGATTGAATTAGCTAATCAGGTCATTGCGGAAATATCAAAATATGTTTCCTATGAAAAAGATTTCGTGAAAAATGTTTCTGAAGCAAAGAAGAAGGCTGAAGAAGCAAAAACAGTTAAAGAAAAGAAAGAGGCTGGGAATATTTTATCAATGGTTTTAAAAGCCGCCTTCAATGCTGCAGAAAAATATCCTGAATTGAAGTTTTCTCAAAAATTAAACCAACTAAAGAAGGAGGTTGATGAAATCGAAGAGGGAATCGATTCATTTAAGAAATTGTTTGGAGAAATTGGGGAAACAATAAAGCGGCTCTTGAAAAGTAAGCCATTTGGTGTAGTATATGATTTGTTCAAGAAAGAGACCAAAACCGTTAAGGAGGAGGTCAAAAAGGTTAAAAAAAGAGTAATAAAAAATAAAAAACAATAATATGTCAACAATAATAATTGTGTTAGCGGTAGTGTTCGTTGTTTTATTATATGTAATGGTTGTCTACAACGGTCTTATCACCCTAAGAAACAGAGTAAAAGAAGCTTGGTCAGATATTGACGTTCAATTAAAAAGAAGATACGATTTGATTCCTAATCTTGTTGAGACAGTAAAAGGATATGCTTCTCACGAAAAAGAAACCTTTAACAAGGTTATTGAAGCTAGAAGTAAAGCCATGTCAGCGACAGGAATAAAGGAGAAGGGTGAGGCTGAGAATGCTTTATCAGGAACATTAAAGAGTCTATTTGCTTTGTCAGAAAATTATCCTGAATTAAAAGCTTCGGTTAATTTCCTTGAATTGCAGAGAGAGTTAACTGATACTGAAGATAAAGTTCAGGCTTCAAGAAGATTCTACAATGGCAATGTTTTAGATTTCAACACTAAGTTAGAAATGTTCCCCTCAAACATAATTGCACAGCTGTTCGGATTTAAAGTTTCTGAATTCTTTGTAGCCGAAGAAGGGGAGAAGGCAGCACCAAAGGTCAGTTTTTAATAAGTTAAACCAAAAGATATGAAAAATATTTCTAAATGTATTTTAAAGCAGAAAAAAAGACTAAGAAGGAAATTCAACAAGCTTACCGAGAGAGACAAGAAAAGAAGGGGGCTTGATGAAAACAAATAGTATGCCAACGCTATACAATATAGCTGATTCTAATGTTAGAAAAACATGGTTTTTAATAACCATTTTTCTTGTTTTTGTCATTCTTTTGGGATGGCTCTTTAGTTCTATCTTGGGAGATCGAATAATCCTTTATATCGCTGTAGTTTTTAGCGTCTTAACTAGTGTTTCTTCTTATTGGTACTCAGATAAGATTGTTTTGATGTCGACGGGGGCTCAACCAATTGAAAAGAATGATAACCCTGAGCTATATCGAATTGTGGAGAATCTTTGCATCACGGCTGGATTACCAGTACCGAAGATATACATTTTAAACGAAGCCCAGCCCAACGCTTTTGCGACTGGTAGAGATGAAAAGCATGCGGTTGTTGCAGTAACTAAGGGGCTACTGGGCAAATTAGAAAAGAAAGAAATTGAAGGAGTGATTGCACATGAATTATCACATATTAAAAACAAAGACATGTTGTTGCAAACAGTCACTGTTGTTTTAGTTGGAGTGATTACGATTGTTACAGATTTATTTATGAGAATCAGTTTCTGGGGAGGGAATAGGAATAGTGATAATAATAATTCTGGCAATGCCGTAATGTTGATTTTAGGAATTATAGCGGCAATCTTAGCGCCCATCGCGGCAACCATGATTCAACTATCTATTTCAAGAAAAAGAGAATTCTTAGCTGATGCTTCTGGCGCTTTATTAACTAGATATCCCGAAGGGTTGGCTAGTGCTTTAGAAAAGATTGCCTCAGATGACAGTCAATTAAGAAAAGCTAATAGCTCTAACGCCCATCTTTTTATTTCTTCTCCTTTAAGAGGAAAAGAAAGCAGAAGTTGGTTTGCCAAATTGTTTATGACTCATCCTCCAGTTGAGGAGAGGGTAGCTAACTTGAGAGGGATGAAAATTTAGCTCTGGAGAGGTACAAAAGCGGCTTAATTGGCAGTCCTGGAAAGACTGTGTGGGGCAACTCACCGAGGGTTCGAATCCCTCCCTCTCCGCCATTCGGAATTGGAGTCAGGGAACAAAGCAAGATTTTTCTTTTTAAATAGATAATATGAAAAAAGACACTTTAAAAACAGTATCGTCAATAATAGAAATGGCAAGTAATACAATAATAGGTTCTATTGATGAAGATGGGTTCCCCAACTTGAAAGCAATGCTAAAACCTAGAGAGATAGAAGATGGAAAGGTTTTCTATTTTACCACTAATACCTCTTCTATGCGCGTTAAACAATATGCAGAAAATTCAAAAGCAGCCATTTACTTTTATAGTGCAAGGTTTTTCAAAGGAGTTATGTTGAAAGGAAAAATGGAGGTGTTGCAGGACCAAGAAACAAAAAACAAAATCTGGAGAGAGGGGGATGAAATGTGTTATTCAAAAGGAATTAGCGACCCCGATTATTGTGTTTTAAAGTTTACCGCACAATCAGGTAGAATATATCAAAATTTCTCATCCGAAAGTTTTACAATATAACTGTTGGTGATTGACCTGCCGAAAGAAGTTATGGTAAAATTACTTCATGAAAGAAATTAAGCTTCATGGTCAATGGCTTATTAAAGCACCCCTTGAAGATGTATTTAAAGTGATAACGGACTTCGAGAATTTTCCAAAGTATTTCCCGAAGGTTGCCGAATCAATACAAATCAAGAAACGGGAGGGGAGCTATTTAGAGATGGACGCAGCGGTAAAATCATTCGGTAAGAATTTTCCAGTAAAAATGAAAACTCAAATTCTTCCTAGCAAAGGATTTATTTCAGATAATGACAACCCTAAATTTGGAACTTCTGGACATGAAGAGTTGTTGCTTTCTTTACATCCAGAAGGAACCTTAATTGACTATACTTATCAGGTTTCGATTCATAAGAAATGGCTACGCATAATTGCGACGCCACTTATTCGCTGGTATTCAATGAAGTATTGGGAAAAAGCAGTAATCGACGAATTAAAGAAGGCGTTAGAGAAGTAAGGTTGCTTTTAAAAAACAAAATGAACAAAATAAACAACAACAAACATTACGTTATTATTCTGCCCACATTAATGGATGATGTTGCTGCGATTAGCTTTTTCACAAAGCTTTGGCCATTGTTCGGTTTTATTCCTGTTGTTTTAAAATTCGGATGGAGAGATATAAAAAATGAATTTGATTTTACAGAAAGGATAAACAAAATAATTGTTAAAGTAGATAGACTTTCACAAGACGGTAAGGTTTCCATAGTTGGCTGTAGCGCCGGAGGGAACATAGCTATCAATGTCTTTTCTAAAAGAGCTGATGCCATACAAAAGGTTGTTAATATCTGTGGTGCTTTAAAGTTTGCTGGTACATCAAGCAAATTCGACACTCCGATATATATTAATTCTTTAAAAATTTGTGAAAAAATCCTATCAGAAATGGACGGGAAGAGCAAAGAAAGAATTATGACAATTCGTCCGCAATTTGGAGATGAATTTATAAAAAAAGAAACAGTTATTATAGAGGGCGCTAAAAATACTACAATCCCAACGGGTGAGCACATGTTTAGTATTCTTATGGCATTAACTTTATTCTCAAAAAAGATTTTCGATTTTTTTAAAAAATAATTAATTGTAATAATTAATATAATATATGAACACAGAACAAGTGCTTGGGCAAGAAATACAACTCATTGGCATTACTTTGCCCTATAAAACTACAAATGCGGATGGTAAATCCATGGCGGACATTGCTTGGCTTTGGCAAAAATGGACTCAGGACGAAACTTCTAAAAAGATTCAAAACAAAATTAGCGATGATGTATACGCTGTTTATTATAACTATGAAGGTGACCACACTAAGCCATATTCTTACTTTATTGGATGTGCGGTTTCGGAAAATACCTCTATACCTGAAGGTTTGACAGCCCTTCTTATTCCTTCTGGGTCCTATACAAAAATAGTAACCAAAGGAAAACTGCCTGATGCCGTAGCTGCTGCGTGGCAAGAAATTTGGCAATCGGGACTTAAACGAAATTACAAGACTGACTACGAAGTATATCTAATGAATAGTAAAGACTGGAACAATATGGAAGTAAATATTATTCTTTCATAGGTAGTTTCGAGAAAAAATATGAAGGCAATTTCATGCGCAATTAAAGAATTAACCGTTATTCCAGGAATCGGAAAAGCCATAGCAAAAGATTTAGTTGATATTGGTATAAATTGCGTTGATGATTTAAAAGAGAAAAGTGCTGAGCAACTCTATAATGAATCTAACAAATTTAACGGTTGTATCCAAGACAGGTGTTTGCTTTATGCTTTTAGGTGTGCAGTTTATTATGCAGAAACATCGAAGGGAAAGCAAGAAACTGAAAAGCTAAAATGGTGGAACTGGAAAGATTAAAAGACGCAGCTTTTAAGTTTATAAATTAGTAAAAAGTAAGCATAAAAATACTATGCAAAATAAAAAAACTTTTATTACTGCAATCGTAAGTTTTGCCCTAGGGGCATTAGTTTATCATTTTCTAAGATTGATTTTTTAATGATTTATAATATTCGTGAATTGACAAAATAAATAAAAGTCGTAAGATTCATACGGATCTTTATGGCAGAAAAAGTCAGAATTATTTTGGTAAAGGAGCAAGTTCCTCAGGAGGAAGGCCTCTTTGATAAGAGATTTGTGGAAGAGACAAATCGAGATGCCGATGCTTATGTGAAAAGGTACCACGAGAAGATTAATCGAGAAATCAAAGATGAAATTCTCGACAGTCCCTTTAAGGGAATTATTAATGGAATCATAGTTTCTATGGCATTCTCTTATTCCTCAAGCTCTTGCAGGATTGTAAAGAGAACGATTTATCCTTCACTAGAAAGTGAAATAGTGGAAGATGATTATGAAACGTTAATCAAGAACAACAAAAGATTCGGAGGTAGATTAATCCAAGTCATAATCTTAGGACCAGAAAAAGAGAACCCATAATTTCCTTTTATATAGAAGTATTAAAAGGGGAGGAGGGTTTTAATTTTATACATCAATGTAAGAAATACTTGACAAAATGTATAATATACTATACATTGAAAATATAAAAATAACATAAGAAAAATATGTCATATAAGAAATTCAAGATTGTTAGATTTTTAATTGTTTTTTTCCTTGCCATGACTATTTCTATAGCGGTGAACATGGAAAATGTTTGGCTCGCTATTTCAGCCATGGGAATAGGAGCGATAACAATGCTTCTAGTTAAGAAAAATGTTAAGGCAGTGCTAGTTGATGAAATGGTTAAAAATATTGCTGGCAAGTCAGCTCTTATAGCTTACAGTATCACCGTTCCTGTTTTAGCAATTCTTTCTTTGGTTTTTATGTTTTCTAACCTAAGCCATCAAGGTTCAGATTTATATAATCTAGGAGTAATCTTTAGTTATATCGCCTTATTTAATATGGCCGTTTATTCCATCGCATATTACTATTACAGAAAAAAATATGGCTCAGATGAAGAATAATATTAAAGTCTTACGAGCTGCGAAGGGGATAACGCAAGAAGAATTAGCTGATAAGGTAAATGTCACCAGACAGACAATTATTGCGATTGAAAAGAATAAATATGTTCCTTCTTTGGAGCTAGCGTATAAAATATCTTTGTTTTTCGACAAGAAGATTGAAGAGGTATTTGAGTATTTCTAGCTTTTTATTTCTAATTAATATATAATAGTATTAATGGAAAAACTACATCCAAAAACGGAAGAAGGAGTATTGGTAATAGCCGCTCTTTTTGTTCTCACTTCTTCTATGCTTAATCCAACAATTTCTATTGTTTTGGCCCTAGCCAGCTTGTCTGTATTTTTCGCATATAACAGGATGACGAAAAAACAATGATTTTTGTAACCGGCAACCACCACAAGCTTAAAGAATTTGAGTCTATTTTAGGAATTAAATTAAATCATTCGGACTTAGATTTGGATGAAATACAATCGATTGATGTTGAAGAAGTGGCAACTCACAAAGCAAGACAAGCCTATGAATTATTGAAAGAGCCAGTGATTGTAGAAGATACTGGATTGTATTTCGAAGAATTGAATGGATTGCCTGGTGCATTAGTTAAATTTTTTGTTAAAAATTTAAGCCTTGAACAAATGGCTTCTCTGGTTAAAGAAAATAGAAAAGCAACAGCGATTACTTGCATTGCTTTTTTTGATGGAGAAAAATTAAAAACTTTCAAAGGGGAAACAAAAGGGGAGATAGCTAAAGAGCCAAAAGGAACTAATGGTTTTGGATGGGATCCGATATTTATTCCCGAAGGATATGCCCAAACATTCGCCGAAATATCTTCTGAAGAAAAGGAGGATAAGTTCATGCGAAAGGAGGCAATAAAACAGCTAAAAAGCAATATTGACAAGCTTAACTAAATAGCTTAATTTTTAAGAACGCACCTTTATAATTCAGAGTTGATTAACGGCTTAATTTAAGGAGATTTAATCTTTTTTAATTAGGCTGTTAACCAGCTTAAACAGGAAAGTGAACTTTGCTATGACTAAAGAAAAAGAGTTTTCGGAATTGCTGTGTGAGATTGTAGCGCATGATATGGCGAATGGCCTTATCACGCTCGGATCTTACTCAGCTCTTTTAGATGAAGAGCTTGATGAAAACCAGGTAGACGCTAAAAAGTATTCAAAAATAAACCTTGCAACTGTTGAGAGGCTAATAAGCTTAATAGCTTTTTTCAGAAAATACAGAGAGGATTGCCAAAAAATTTCTTGGCGTTCATTGGGGTCGATACAGAAGTATCGTAAAATTCAATCTCCGATAAAGATAAATGCCAGTGAAGAGCTGGGAGCTTTCAAAATTTATGCTAGTGATTTAGCTTCAATGATTTTTGAAAATCTCATTGATAATACTGTCCGACACGGCAAGGCGACTGAAATAAAAGTAAGTCATTATTTTACCCCTGACAGTGAACTCGTTGTGGTATTTGAGGATAACGGAAAGGGGGTTCCAATCGAGAACAAAGAAAGGATTTTTGAAAAAGGGTTTGGTGAGAACACCGGGATGGGCCTTTATCTCGCCAGAAAAATTCTCGACATTACCGACATCAAGATTGTTGAGGTTGGTGAGCCTGGAAAAGGAGCAAAATTCGAAATAGTTGTCCCTAAGAATGGGTACAAAATAGAGACTATGAATGCAATATAGCCTTCTTTTTTTATTTATAAGGGATTGACAGAAACAATTAATGTTGTATTATATTAAATATGAGAGTCTTAGTAGATAAGAGTAAAAAGGCAGAAAGGTCTTTTTGCAAGGCGGGGGAGCTCTTTGAAGAAATTCCCCCCGACGACATTCTTGTCGTAAGAGATAGAGAGTTGAACATTAAAAGAGATAAAAATGATTCGCAAGGAGTTCCTAGAATCTTTTTATCGAAAAACAAAGGTGCAGGCACCATTATAAGGCTTGGAGCCCTTTTAAAAGTTAAGATGTCAGGCATCAAGTCGTATAAAATAGGAGGGATGGAAATAGTCTTTCTCTCGGGACCCAAATGTTTTTAAAAGATAGCAAATCTTTTGAGGGCAGGAGGGTCTTTTAACTTGGTGCATAAAATGATTGACAAAAAGCATAACAGTTGTAGTATTGATTGAGATATTTATGTCCACAGATCTTAACATTAAAAGCAGAGAGGCTGAGGCGACGCGCCTTCTTTCTCTCCTTGCAGAAAACAATGGAACAATCGCTACCACAATCGCTGACAACGAGAAAAAAATTGGTGCTGGTGAGGTAGTGGAAATCTTAATTGAGGCTCCGATGATGGAGATTGGAGAGAACTCTTTCGCTCCAGCCAAGATTAAGGTCGAGAAGGTGAATATCTTCCGTAAGATTTATCTTACGATGCTGAAGATATTGGACAAAGTAGACTATAGGGAAGTTCTCTTTAGGCAAACCATTTGTGGTTTGGTACTTGTCATTACCTTTCGAATTATTGTCTCGAAATGAGACCCCGCACACCTTCTTTAAAAACAAAAAGAAAAGGCGCGGTTTTATTATTGCATTTTTATCACTTTCAAGGTAAGATTGATATATATTAAGTCTATCATTTTAAATTTATGGAGAATATTAACTTTACAAATAAAGCTCAGAAAATAGTTATGCAGGCGCAGAATTTGGCGCGAGATATGGGGCAGCAGCATATTGATGCAATGCACCTTCTTTTTACCATACTATCCGATAATGATAATATTGTTTTTACTCTTTTAAACAAGTTAAATGTTGATGTTGAAGATTTACAGAAAAAAGTAAGGACTGCTTTAAGTCAGATTCCAACTCTTTCCGAAGGGCAGGGAGCGGGACAATTTTATCTTACCCAAGACATGGATAAAGTTTTAGCGGGAGCCAAAGAAGAAGCTTTGGTAATGGGAGATGAATTTGTTTCACTGGAACATTTATTTTTGGCACTTTTAAATACTAGTACGATGGCCGGAGATATTTTGCAGAGAGTTGTCTATTTAAAAACAACTGGAAGCGAAGAACAAAAATTAAAACTAGACTATACTGTAGCGCATAAAATCTTTACTCAATTAAGAGGAGGGGAGAAGATTACGACTCCAAACCCAGAAGCTCGATACAAAGTTTTAGAAAATTATTCTAGAAATTTAACTACTTTAGCGAAAAAAGGAAAACTTGACCCAGTAGTTGGAAGAGATGATGAAATCAGGAGACTGATGCAGATTTTATCACGTCGAACTAAGAACAACCCAGCCTTGATTGGGGAGCCAGGGGTTGGTAAAACAGCGATTGTTGAAGGATTAGCACAAAGAATAGTGAAAGGAGATGTTCCGGAAAGCTTGAAGGATAAAGAATTAATTAGCCTTGATTTGGGAGCAATGATTGCGGGAACAAGATTCAGAGGTGAATTCGAAGAAAGAATTAAAATGTTCTTGAAAGAAATTAGAAAAGGAGAAGGAAAATACTTAGTCTTTATCGATGAACTACATACTTTAATTGGAGCTGGTTCAGCTGAAGGTGCGGTTGACGCTTCTAACCTTTTAAAACCAGCCTTAGCCAGAGGAGAGTTGAAGGCCATCGGAGCGACAACACTAAAAGAGTATCACAAATATATTGAAAGCGATGCAGCACTAGAAAGAAGATTTCAGCCGATTTTTGTTAACGAACCAAGCATTGAAGATACAATTTCAATACTTCGTGGAATTAAAGAAAAGTATGAACTACATCATGGATTAAAAATTAAAGATTCAGCCTTAATTGCAGCTGCCGAATTATCAGCTAGATATATTACCGATAGATTCTTGCCAGACAAAGCAGTTGATTTAATGGATGAAGCAGCTTCAGCTTTAAGATTGGAGATTGAATCAAATCCAATCGAATTAGAAGATTTAAGAAAATCAATTCAAAAATTAGAGATTGAAAGGGAAGCCTTAAAGAAGGAGATTTTGAACGTGAACAATAAAGAAAAGGAACACATTGAGAAAAGAGAAAAAGCAATCAGCCGTGAATTGGCCGAGCTTTCAGAAAAAGCCAACGCATTTTCAGTTAGGTGGAAGACTGAGAAAGAAACAATGTTTAACATCAAGAGTTTGAAAGAGAATATTGATAAAGAAAAATATCAATTAGAGAAATTGCTAAAAGAGGGGGATTTACAGAAGGTTGCGGAAATAAAATACGGAACTTTGCCGGATTTGTTTGCTAAATTAAAAAAGCAGGAAAACAAATTAGTAAGATTGCAGAAGCAAAACCCAATTTTAAAACAGGAGATTGGACCGGAAGAAATTAGCCGAGTTGTTTCTCGTTGGACTGGTATTCCAGTAACAAGATTAATGGAATCAGAGGCATTCAAATTGGAGAATATGGAGAAAGAATTGAGCAAGAGAATTATCGAGCAAGGAGAAGCCATTAAAGCGGTTTCTAACGCTATCAGACGTTCTCGTGCTGGTATCTCTGAAGAATCAAGACCATTGGGCTCATTCATGTTTTTGGGACCAACAGGAGTCGGTAAGACTGAAACAGCAAAAGCTTTGGCTGGATTCTTGTTTAACGATGAGAATGCCATGATTAGAGTTGATATGTCTGAATACATGGAGAAATTTGATGTCTCTAAGATGATTGGAAGTCCTCCTGGCTATGTTGGTTATGACGAAGGGGGACAACTAACTGAAAAGGTCAGGAGAAGACCATATAGTGTCATTCTTTTGGATGAAATTGAAAAAGCTCACCCCGAAGTTTTCAATATCTTATTGCAAGTCCTAGAGGATGGAAGATTGACTGACTCTAAAGGAAGAATAGTTTCTTTCAAGAACACTATCTTAATTATGACCTCAAATATTGGTTCAGATATTATTGCTAAAGAAGCACCAATTGGTTTTGTTGACGACGGGAAACTAAATAAAAAAGAAGGATTAAAAGATAAAGTTCAAGGAGCTCTAAAAGAAAAGTTCAAGCCAGAATTCTTAAATAGAATTGATGAAATAGTTATCTTTGACTACTTAGGGGCTGAAGAGATTAAGAAGATTGTTGATTTGGAATTGAATAAGGTTCAAAAGAGATTAGGAAAGAAAGATATCCGCATTATTGTTTCAGATAAAGCAAAGCAATTATTAGCTAGACAAGGATTCGATCCTAATTTGGGAGCACGTCCACTAAAGAGAATAATTCAGAAGCTTATCTTGAACCCAATGGCTCTAAAGATTGTTACTGATGAAATTAAAGATGGTGATACTATCTCTATTGATGCGGAAAAGGAAGAAATCGTCTTAAGGACAACATCTAATAGTAAAAAGAAAGTCATTAAGCCCCTAGTAAGAGTTGGCGCAAATGCAAATAAATAATTTTTTCAAAGCGATAATAATTATTCTTTTGGGAGCATTAGGAGGAACAATGACTTGGATTTTTGTTTTTAAAAACCAACCTGCTTCTATACAATTAGTTAGTAAAGAAGAGAAAATATACATAGAAGAGAATAGTGCTCTAACAGGAACTATAAAGAACGTTAAGGACTCAGTAGTTAATCTAAAGACTGAATATGGAAAAAAAGAAATTCAAGGATTTGGTTTAGTTTTGACTACTGACGGGTTAGTTGTTACTATTGCAGAAAATGTACCGCAAGGGTCCCAATCAAATGTTTCAATTAGAGGAGAGAGCAATATTCCATATCAGGTTCTAAAAAGAGATTTACAAAATAATTTAGCTTTAATTAAAATTGAAAGAAACAATCTTCAAACTAAGGGTTTCTTCGATTTGTCTAAGCTGGAGATAGGGGAAAGAGTTTTTATTTTATCTAATAGCGTAAATGAAGGCATCGTAAAAAGCTTTGACGCTAATATGATTAAAACTAATATTAATGAAATAGAAATGATTAACGGAGCTCCAGTTTTTGATATTAAAGGAGAGGTTTTAGGAATTGGATACAAAGAAATTGGTAATTCTGTGAATATTCTTCCTATTTCAAAGATTAAATCCTTTGCTGGATTGTAACTTTATATAGTTAATGCAAATCGTAAAATTATTTTATTGACAACCAATTTTGCTGGTGTTACTATTTAAATATGAAAAAGAAAATTCTTCAATATAATATTATATTAAGACCAGAACCAGAGGGCGGCTTTACTGTTGTCGTCCCAGCTCTTCCAGGCTGTATAACCTATGGAAAAAACTTAAAAGAAGCTAAAGAAATGGCCTCTGATGCAATTAGTGCTTATATTGCTAGTGTGAAGAAGCATGGAGGGGTGATATCAAGCGATAGAGATAATTTATTTGCTACACTAGAGATTACTTATGCCTAAGATTCCACGTTTTACTTCAAAGAAGTTAATAAAATTATTAGAAGATAATAATTTTTATGTGGATCATATAAGTGGTAGTCATTACGTTTTTTATAACAATGAAACAAAGAGAAGGGCAGTTGTTCCGTTCCATTCAAGAACTTTGCCGATAGGAACAATCAAAAGCATTTTAAATTCTTCTGGAATAAAAATTAAAAAAGATATATAAACATTCTATGGAGTTTACCGTAAGACAATTTCTTGCATGGATATTAATAGTAATAGGGCTGTTTATAGTTTTTTGGGATATCTCAACTTCCTATTATTATTTTTCTGCTCAAAAAGAATTTCCAAAAGTTTTTCTTGACACTCAAGTTAATTCACAGAACCTTGCTCCAACGGGAAATGCAATTCAAGACCAGATAATTACAATGGTTAGAGATCAAATAAAAGCACAGCTTCCAGAGAATACGGGAACACAAGCTTTAAATATGACATCTTGGATTATATTTGCCTCTTTCTTACTATGGGCTGGAGGGAAGTTGGTTGGAATGGGTAGCGATTTTTTGAAGAAGGGGTAATACCTCTTTTTTATTAATTTAAGTAAAAAATTGACAATTCCCCTAAATCATATATAATTAGGGGAGTGAAGTCCCCTAAATCATATATAATTAGGGGACTAGAAGCCATAAATGTCTAAATTTATGAATTTTATACAAAGACAAGCGCAAAAAAAGATAGAAGATCACTTTTTTAAAGGAAAGGTTATTATTATCTACGGGGCGCGACAGGTGGGAAAAACAACGATTATTAAGAATCTTCAAAAAAAATATCCAGATTCAGCATATTTCAACTGTGATGAACTTGATGTTAGAGAGGCGCTAACTGACAAAACTTCAACTGAAATCAAATCTTTTATTGGAGATAGAAAAATTGTTTTTCTGGATGAGGCTCAAAGAGTTAAGAATATAGGGCTTTCTTTAAAGTTGATAGTTGATAATTTTCCTGGAATTCAGGTCGTAGCCACAGGATCATCTTCTTTTGATTTATCAAATCAAATATCTGAACCATTAACCGGCAGAAAATACGAGTTTCTTATATATCCTTTTTCTTTGCAAGAGTTAAACGTTGGTAAGAGCGAAATCGAGATTGATAGATCTCTTGAAAATAGAATTGTTTTTGGAATGTATCCAGAAGTAGCCAACAAATCGGGAAAAGATCAAAAGGAAGCGATTAGAGAGATAGCCAAAAGTTATTTATTTAAAGATATTCTTCAATATCGAAACATCAAAAATCCAGAAGTATTAGAAAAATTATTACAAGCCCTTGCTCTTCAGATTGGAAACGAAGTCTCTTATAATGAACTGTCTATAACTGTAGGGGTTGATAAGAAAACAATTGCTGATTATGTCGAAATACTCGAAAAAGCTTTTATCATTTTTCAATTAAAACCTTTTAGTAGGAATTTGAGAAACGAATTAAAAAAATTGAGAAAAATATACTTTTTTGATAATGGAATAAGAAATGCTTTGGTGAATAATTTTAATCCGATAGATTTAAGGCAGGATATCGGTTCTCTTTGGGAAAATTTCATAATAAGCGAAAGAATAAAGTTTAATAACAACAATAGCATAGATAATAATATATATTTCTGGAGAACTCATGACAAAAAAGAAATAGATTATTTAGAAGAAAGGGAGGGAAAGATATATGCTTTTGAATTTAAATGGAAAAAAGACAACGTTAAGCCACCAATGGCTTTTCTTGAGGGGTACAAAAACTCAAAATTTGAGTTTATAAATAAGAATAACTATCAAAAATTTGTTCTTTGATTAGTTCTTTTAACCATAGTTCTTTTGACAGTAAGCAGAAATATAAATTAGTAATTAAATAAAATGAACAAAAAAAGTAAAATTATAATTTTGTCAGTTTTAATTTTGGTTTTAATTGTTGCTGGCTATTTATTGTATAATAAATGGTGGGAATCAAAAATGGGCCTTGTTTCTTTTGAAAATGTTCAAGAACAAACAGTTAATGGTATTAAGTATATAGAGAATAAAGAAGTAGGACTTAGATTCGCTATTCCCGAGGGGTGGGAAGTGTCTAAGGAAAAGTTGGGGCTATCTATGCACAGTCCTAATTTTGTTTCTTTTGATGGGGATTTATTTTTTATGCCCAAAAAAGGTTGTTGGTTTGAAATTTCCGCCAAAATACAAAAGGAAGGTAGCGGATATGATTTAAATTATAGTTATTTAAAAGACGAGATAAGCACTAATTATTGTTCTCAATATCAAAATGATGAGCAAAAACTATGCGAGATGGAAAAAGTTTCAGATTTAAAAGGTATTAGAGAAAATAATTTTAAAAATGATGGAGGAAATCCTGGAAGTACTACTAACCTAAGAATACCCTACAACAATATAATTTATAGCTTTGATTCTTATTTTTTTGGTGAGAATAAAGAAACTTGTCTTTGGGAATTTAATAATTTATTAACAACAGTTACTATTAAAAAATGAAACTTTACAACTTACTAGGGGAGGCCATATTAACAATAATGTTATTATGCTTTTTTGCCATCCCTCAAGGTGTTTTTGCTATGGATTTCAATCTTTTTAATTTTATTGGAGAAGATAAGTATCAAGTATTATCAGAATTTCAAAGCAAGAGAATACTACAAAATTTTCCCGATGTGCTATACAACCAATGGATTTTATCAAAGTCTGATGGTTATTCTAATCCAATGGAAACAACTACAGTATCTTTACTTAAGCATATTTCAACGTTAAGCATGTGGAATTACCTCTTTAAAGACATTCCCATAGAGATATCTTTTAATGTTGCCAAAGAGGGGTTAGACATAGTGAGGCTTGTCGGAACAGAAGATGCTTCTGGTATGATAGGAAAGATAGAAAAAGGAACGGTTAACATAGCGGTCAATTATTTGAAGGATTACTTTTCAAAAAATGAAATTAAAGTTTCTTTTGGAGCAATGGAAATGAAATATGAAACTAATATTGGAGAAGTCAATAGTCCACTGCAATACATTATTATGTATAAAAAAATAGACGATAAGAAAAGTAAGGTTGTTGCACGAATTTATTCTCCAAAAGAAATTATTCCTCCATCAAGTAGAGGTTCTGTTGGCGCAGTTAAAGGATTCGCTAATAGTCTTAAATATGGAGAAAATATTACACCTTTTGTTGTCGAGATTAATGGAATAATGGACGATGGATTATTTGGTTCATATTTTTGGGACAAAAATAACACAACTATTAAAACAGTTTTTCCTGAAACAGTTCCAGATTTTGGACTAAAACCTAAAACCTGGCAACAAAAATATATAACCGACCCGATAAAAAATACAATTAATAGCTTTTCCGGGATTTTCAATTTTTTCACGGGTGGTAAAGAAAATCTAACAGAATATATATTAAAAGAATCTACTGATAAAGAAGCAATAAATAAAGAGGTTGAGAGTATTAATTCTAACAATTCATTAGAAAAAGACTATCCAGTAAAAGAAATTAAGGAAAATATAGTTGAACAAAAAGAAATAATCAAAGAAGTAGCCAAGGAGGATAAAAAGATAGAAAAGGAGGAAGAAATTGAAAACAAAACCAAAGAAAAGGCAATCCCCGTTATTTGTTCCAAATCTTCACAACAGATATTTTCATACGATGTTATTATAAATGAAATAGCCTGGATGGGAACCGAAAATAGTGCTAATGATGAATGGATTGAACTAAAGAACATCTCTAATTCAGATATTAATTTAAAAGGATGGACTTTGCGAGACAAAGAAGACCAAATAAATATTGCTTTTGATGATTATACCGTTCCAAGAGGCGGTTTTTTGTTGCTTGAAAGAACCGATGATAATACAATTCCTTTTATGGCTGCAGATTTAATATATAAAGGGTCGTTGTCTAACTCAGATGAGGAACTTTATCTTTTTGATAGTCAATGCCAAGAGAAAGATTTTGTTTCTGGTAGTCCTAAATGGCCAGCAGGAGATAGTACGGACAGGAAAACCATGGAAAGGGACAGTGATTTGATTGGCTGGCACACATATTCTGGCAGTGGAGGTAATGGTATTTGGGGAACACCAAAAGAAAACAATAGCGTTAAAAAAGAAGAGGCAACCGCAGTTACAGTAGCCTCGGTTTCAACATCAACGAAATCACCTACTGTTTATGGCGGAGGGGGACTAGATATACCAGCTTCCTATTGTTCGCAATCTAATTTGTCGTCTGCCACCAGCAACAAGATTATCATCAATGAAATAGCTTGGATGGGAACTGAAAATAGTGCTAATGATGAATGGATTGAATTGAAAAATATTTCTAATGAAGTAGTTAATTTAACCGGTTGGCAACTTTTAGACGGAGAAAACATTAAAGTAGTTTTTAATTCTTTAGACGTTATCAATCCACAAGGATTTTACCTCCTCGAGAGAACGGACGACGATTCGGTTCCTAACGTTTTAATGAACAAGGTATATACTGGAGCACTATCAAATAATAATGAATCATTAAGAATATTTGATTCAAATTGTCAGTTAATGGATGAAGCCTTAGCTAATCCTGATTGGTTGGCTGGTGATAACACAGCGAGAAAAACAATGGAAAGAAATAACGATTTAAGTGGTTGGCATACATATTATTCAAGTTCGCCTGACCCTATTAGTAATTTATGGGGAACTCCAATGGCAGAAAATAGCGTAGAGGTAAATGATAACGATGACGAAGATGATGACTTGATTGATAATAACCATCTTTTGATAACGGAAGTAGAAACGGGAGGAATTGAAGGGGTGGAATATCTAGAACTGTATAATCAAACTGATAATCTAATAGAACTATGTCCAAGTGAAGAGAATTGTTATTATCTTTCTTACTATTCTTCGTCTTCTTCTTGGCATAATCCTTCTCATAATTGGAAATTTCCAGAAGGGGCGATTATAAACTCTAATTCATACTATATTATTGATATATATGGAAATAGCGGTGATGCTATGTTAGGAACTGGAGCCGACTGGAAGGTTAAATCAATCGCAGGCAATGACTATGAATCAGGACAAATAAGTAATTTGGCTGGTTCGCTTTCTATATTTTCTAATAATCCAAAATACATAGAAAATGAAGAAAATGCCAACTTAACCGATGAAGAGAAAACAAATATATCAATTGGGTTGAAAATAGATGCTGTTTCATGGAAAAGCGAAGAAGAAGGTCCAATTGTAAAAGAGGGAGATTCATTCGATATTTCGGAATCAGGGAAGGTTATAGAAAGAAAATGGTCTAATCAGAAATACAAAGACACAAACAACAATCTAAATGATTTTCAGTTGGTAAATGCAAGCTTAAGGGGTCATTCTCCTAAGCCGCCAGAAAAGGTACAAGACTTATTGGCTGTAGTTAATGAAGAACAAAGAAATTCAGTAATATTAACTTGGACAAATTCTTTAGATGAAGATACAGCCTCTCAAGATTTAACGTACGATATATATTATTCACGTAATAATCAAATTGATGATAGTAATCTAACTAACATCAATGATTATGTTGCCACAGATATTGTTTCTACGGAAGGAAACAAGAAAAGGGCTATCCTTAAGGATATTTTTTATGATTCAAATTACTATTTTAAGGTTAGAGCAAAAGATCCAGAAAATAATGTTTCTCCACTATCAGAGATAGCTCAATTTTCAATAAGTAAAGCTAATCATCAAAAAAGAGCTCCTTATTATGACTTTAAAAGAAGTGGACATGGTCAGTTCAATGGTCCAGTTGGGTTATCTCTTGCTTATAATGTTGTAATAGAAGGGAACCAAGATAATCCTCCTAGTAATGATTTTACATCTGCTCCAGTTATAGACGAAAACGGAACAATATATTTTTGGGGAAGCAATAATAGTTCGTATGATTTCTACGCCTTTAATTCCTTAGGAAAAAAATGGAGCATACATTGTTCTGGAGCTTGTGGAGTTTTTCCAGCGCTTGGTAGTGATGGAACTATATATATTTCCAGCGACAACTATATTCAGGCAATTAGCCCTTCAGGGAAAAGTATATGGAAAAAAGAATATGTATCGGTATTAACAAAATCAATAATAATTGATTCTAGGGAAAATGTTTATTTCTTAGCTTCTAAGGAAGCCACTGGCTATGCTTTAATCTCAATTGATAAGAATGGAGCAGAGCGAGAGTTAAATAATCTTCAAGAAATATTAAACGGTTCTAATCCATCATCGTTTTCCGAGTTGGTCATTGATAGCTCAGATAATGTATATTTTTCAATCAATGACTATGTTTTAAAATATAGTAATGGAACAACAACAAAAAAACAGTTTCTTCCTACTTATGAAGAAACTTGTCCCGAATCATTTGAGGTGATGGCTTCAATCAGACAAGTAAACATATCTTTTGATGGTAACGTATTGGTAGGCATAAATAATGGAAGATATATAAGAGAGAATGAAGTTTATCCAGTATTGTATGCTATGGATAGTAATCTTTCACAAACGTTATGGTCTAAGAATGATTACTTGGGTCCGATAGGTTTTAATGAGGAAGAGTTTTACTATACGAGGACAGAAATTGGTGCCTATCCAATGATTTACTATTTAGGAGCAGCTAATATTTCTAATGGGCAAATGAAATGGGAGAGAAGGTTATCGGGAGTAAACTTTGTAGTTTCTGATTTATCAAATAGAATTTATTTCACCAATAATAGTGGTGTTATTGGTTATGATTCAAATAATATGCCAGAGGATATGGGAGAGAAGGTGTTTCATGTTTCTCCAGGTGCTTACTATGGAGATATTGTTTCTATCGGAGATAAAAAGACTTATTTCTCAAACTTGCAGAGAGTTTATAGATTAGACGTCCTATAGAGAATTAGAATATAAGTTTCTTGCCCATTTAATGGGTATTTTTGCGTTAATAAAGGGTGGGGTATTTAAGTATTGACAGATATTTAGAATATGGTATTATAGTTTGACAAAGCAAGCAATATATATTGTTATATGCTTTGTAGCACTTTTAAAAAGTATCATAATGGAATGCCTTTCTTTTATTATAAAAGAAGAAAGACACCCCATTATGATTCATAACAGAGTCAAAGTGGTGGATTAATCTTATTGGCATAATCAGGATTTGGTTCAGATGAAAGCAACACAAATTGTTATAGTGATGCTCCTCGCGAGCATTTTATTTGTAGGTATTGTATCGGCGAACAACGAGATTTCTCAAGTTAACTGGGGTAATGCAACCCCCGCTAATCTTGATGAGCTCGTGAAACACATCAATATTTCCAAGCAGAACAACATCGTTATTTCGGAAAAAATAAAAGGGTACCAAGAGACCCCGACGGATGGGGTGTGGAATTTTACCCACGGGATGATAAACCAATTGGTTGTCAACGAAAACGGAACGGTCGCAATATACAATAATTTGTCCGCAGAGGACCAGTTTATCTGGGACCAAAATATCACAACCTATAGGTTCGTGGCTAATGATGCGGACACAACAATCGAAACAAAAAAGCTTGTAATCTTTATTTTTTACAAAGATTGCAAACCAGTAGGATATGCGTGGGGGTATATGGAGCAGGTAAAAATAACCCCAACGTACATTCCGAATACAATCTGTATTGCGGGACAGGTTGTTGAAGCCCCAACCGATAGTTCTGGTGGCAGCGCTCCAAACGGTCCTAGTAGTCCAAGCGGTCCAAGCTCTCCAAGTGGTCCAAGTGCACCAAGTGGTCCAGCTGATCCCGGACCAAAAGGATAACAATAATTTTAAATCCACCACCACCTTTTTTAAATTAACATATAAAATATAGCAAAAAATAATTAAAAAATATGAATAAAAAAACGTTAGTAAAGATTAAGTCTTTCTTTAGTTCAATTGCGCTGGGACTTTTGATGGTTCCAACAATTTTCAATTTTTCTTTAGGAATGGCCTATGCAGCTAATACTCAGTTCAACACTGACCCAGCTGACCTAGCCACCTTAAGAATAGCCAATCGTACGACCGATGCCGCTTTTGCGAACCCAACGGCTGGCTAGTGTCGGCGATAGAATTCTTTTCGCTGTCTACTATCACAACACGGGAACTGATACTGCAACCAATACTATTGCTGCAGTAGATTTCTCTAATACCGCTTCAACCAGTGTCGCAGTTACAGGAAAGGTGTGGGCTGATAATGCCGCAGTCTCTAGTTTAGCGGGAACTGTTAATGTCGGAACAGCTCAGATTTTGCAATTTGAGCCAGTAGCCAAATGGTATCCTAACCATACAACAACAAACCCAATTGATTTGAACATTACTAATACGGGAAATAGTGTTCAAGTTAATATCGGAAGCATTGTTAGTAATGAATGGGTGACACAAGGTAATGTTTACTTCTACGCAACCCTAGTTAACGGAGGACCAGCTGCTTCAGCAGTTATCACTACTCAACCAGCCGGAACAAGCAGCGTTGATGGTGCTTTAGCGACTCAGCCAATAGTTCACGTTATGGATCAATACGGTAACAATGTTCCTAATGGAGTAACTGTTACCGCTAGTATAGTTACGGGAACAGGAACATTAAGAAATGTTACTGCAACTACAGTGAATGGTTATGCCACTTTCACTAATTTGGGTTACTCCAAATCAGGCGAGGCATTTACTATGAAATTTACCGCTAACGGACATGATTCAGCTACTTCAAGTAGCGTTGGTCCCTTAGCTCAAGGTACTGCTTCTACAGTTACTATTTCGACTCAACCAGCTGGTACAGCTACGGTTGATAATGCTTTAACAACTCAACCAGTAATCCATGTTACCGACCAATATGGAAACGACGTAGCGGACGGTGCATCTGTAACTGCTAGTCTTGTTACTGGAACAGGAGCATTAAGGAACGTTACTGCAACTACAGTGAATGGTTATGCCACTTTCACTAATTTGGGTTACTCCAAATCAGGTGAAGCTTTCACAATGAAGTTCACGGTTAGTGGTCACGACTCAGCGACTTCAAGTAACGTTGGTCCATTAACTCAAGGTGCGGCTAACACATTAACTATTTTAACTCAACCAGCCGGAACGGGCAGTGTTGATAATGCTTTAACTACTCAACCAGTAATCCATGTGGTTGACCAATATGGTAACAATGTAGTTGATGGCGTAACTGTTACCGCTAGCATTGTTACTGGAACAGGTACATTAAGGAACGTAACTGCCACAACCGTAAATGGAGATGCGACCTTTACTAACTTAGGCTATTCTAAATCAGGTGAAGCCTTCACTCTTAAATTTACCGCTAACGGACACGACTCAGCTACTTCAAGTAACGTTGGTCCAATGACTCAAGGTGCAGTTTCTGCTATCACTATTCTAACTCAACCAGCTGGTACAGCCACGGTTGATAATGCTTTAACAACTCAACCAGTAATTCATGTGGTTGACCAATATGGTAACAATATGTCGGGAACTACAGTTACCGCTGTTCTTGTTACCGGAACTGGAACCTTAAGAAATATTACCGCGACAACTGTTAACGGAGATGCGACTTTCACTAATTTGGGTTACTCTAAATCAGGTGAAGCTTTCACCATGAAGTTCACTGCCGGTGGACAGGAATCAGCTACTTCAAGTAGTGTTGGTCCATTAGCATTGGGTGTGGCTTCAGTTGTAGAAATCTCAACTCAACCAGCCGGAACTAACAGTGTTGATAATGCTTTAACTACTCAACCAGTAATTCACGTTACTGACCAGTACAGCAATAATGTTCCTGACGGGGCATCAGTTACCGCTAGCATTGTTACTGGAACAGGTGTCTTAAGAAATGATGTTGCGACAACAGTTGGTGGATATGCGACTTTCACTAATTTAGGATATTCTAAATCAGGCGAAACATTTACTATGAAGTTCACGGTTAGTGGTCACGATTCAGCTACTTCAAGTAGCGTTGGTCCATTAACTCAAGGTGCAACTGCTTTAGTTACTATTAGCACTCAACCTTCAGGAACAAATAGTGTTACTGGAGCTTTAACAAACCAACCAGTAATTCATGTTACCGACCAATATGGTAATAATGTTCCTGACGGAGTAACTGTTACCGCCAGTCTTGTTACTGGAACAGGAGTATTAAGGAACGTTACTGTTACTACTGTTAATGGAAATGCTACCTTTACTAACTTAGGCTACTCTAAATCAGGTGAAGCCTTCACTATTAAGTTTACTGCGGCAGGAATTGATTCTCCAACTTCAAATAACGTTGGACCATTGGTTCCAGGAGCGGGAATAGATATAGCGCTAGCGGCTTCTTCAGCTTCAGTAAATATAGGAACAAATGTTACTCTTACTGCAACAATTACTGATACTTATGGAAACGTAGCGACTAACGATAGCACTACTCAAGTTACTTTTGTTGCTGATGGACATTCAAGCTGGACTCCACACCGTGCAACAGCTGTTGCTGGTGTTGCCACTTCGACTTTAAGTGATACCTCTAATGAAACCGTAAACATTAGCATCACTTCAAGTCCAGTTATGAATCCTTTGAATGAAACATCGGTAACCTTTACCTTAGGGGGAGCACCTACACTTTCTTTGATTTCAGCTGCTCCAGCTCAATACACTTCAATTATTAGCTTCACTTCTGATATCGTTGGAAAAGCAAAGATAAACTTTGGACAGACTAATACTTATGGTAGTTCAACTGATTATCCTTTAACTAACAATTTAGTGGCGGGAGCGAATACAATTACATTAGGAAGTCTTCAATGTGCAACTACATATCATTACGTTGTTTATGCTAAGAACATTAACAATGTAGAAGTAGCTAGTGCGGACCAAACCTTTACCACTACTGCTTGTCCAGCTGAAGCACCAACTGTAACTATTACTGCCCCAACTGCCGGAGTAACCGTATCTGGTTCGGTTACTGTAACTGCTACTAACGGAACCGAATACCAAGTAGACGGAGGAAGCTGGATTGCGATTGCAACGGCAATTGATACAACTCTTTTAACTAACGGTTCTCATATCTTAAGAGCCAGAGGGGGAAGTCCAGCCGGATATTCTGATATCATTACTATGGTGGTGAATAATGGTTCTGCACCAAGCTTTGCTTGGACGACACCAATTGCTGGTTCAACTATTGCGAATACAGCGACAATCGATGCAACTTACACTGTTACTAATTTTGATACAGGTACTGTTGCTTACAGCATTAATGGAAGTGCTTGGACAGCTACTGGTGATAGCGCTCAAAACGGTATTACCGTACAAGTCGGAACTAATACTCTTCAATTAAGAGCGAGCAAGACAATTAATTCAGTTACAACAACCGGATATTCTTCAGTTAATACCTTTACTGTTTCTGCACCAGTTGCACCAACTGTAACTATTACTGCTCCAACCGCTGGTTCAACCGTATCTGGTTCAGTTACTGTAACTGCTACTAACGGAACCGAATACCAAGTAGATGGAGGAAGTTGGGTTGCCATTGCAACAACTGTAGACACAACATTACTTGTTAATGGTTCACATACTTTGAGAGCTAGAGGGGGAACACCAACTGGTTATTCAGACACAATGTCTATTGTGGTAAACAACGGAGTTGTTCCAAGTTTTGTTTGGACATCACCAGTTGCTGGTTCAACTATAGCGAATACAGCTACGGTTGATTCAACCTATACTGTTACTAACTACGATACAGGTACTGTCGAGTACAGCATCAATGGAAGTGCTTGGACTACTGCAGGAAACGCAGCACAAAATGCGATTACTGTTCAGACCGGTACTAACACTCTTCAATTAAGAGCTACTAGAACAGTTAGTTCAGTCGTGACAACTGGATACTCTTCAATAAATACTTTTGTGGTTGCACCATCACTTGCACCAACCGTAACTATTACCGCACCAACTGCTGGTGCAACCGTTTCTGGTTCAGTTACTGTGACTGCTACTAATGGAACTGAGTACCAAGTAGACGGAGGAAGTTGGATTGCGATTGCCACGGCAATTGATACAACACTTTTAATTAACGGTTCACACACTTTAAGAGCCAGAGGGGGAAGTCCATTAGGATATTCAGATATTATTACCATGGTGGTAAATAATGGAGTAGTGCCAACTTTCGTTTGGACGACACCAACTCCTGGTTCAACTATAGCGAATACAGCTACAGTTAACGCATCATATACCATCACTAATTTTGATAACGGTACAGTAATGTACTCAATTAATGGAGGAACTTGGGCTGGAGCTGGTGACGCTGCTCAAAACGCAATTACTGTTCAGACTGGAACTAACACTCTACAATTAAGAGCAAGTAAAATAATCAATTCGATTGCATATACTGGTTATTCTTCAGTTAATACCTTTACTGTTGCTGCACCAGTTGCACCAACCGTAACTATTACCGCACCAACTGCTGGAGGAACAGTTTCTGGTTCAGTTACTGTAACCGCTACTAACGGAACCGAATACCAAGTAGACGGAGGAAGCTGGATTGCGATTGCAACGGCGATTGATACTACTCTTTTAACTAATGGTTCTCATATCTTAAGAGCCAGAGGGGGAACACCAACTGGTTATTCAGATATTGCGACAATGGTAGTAAACAATGGAGTAGTACCAACTTTTGTTTGGACATCACCAACACCTGGTTCAGCGATTGCCAACGCAGCTACAGTTGATTCAACTTACACCGTTACTAATTATGATACTGGTACAGTTGAATACAGTGTTAATGGAAGTGCTTGGGCTGCCGCTGGCAACACAGCACAAAATGCGATTACCGTTCAAACTGGAACCAATACTATTCAATTAAGAGCAAGTAAGACAATTAATTCAATTACATATACTGGATACTCTTCAATCAATACCTTTATTGTAAATGCTTTGACTGCCCCAACTGTAACAATCACTGTCCCAACTGCTGGTGCAACCGTATCTGGTTCAGTTACTGTAACTGCTACTAATGGAACCGAATACCAAGTAGACGGAGGATGTTAGATTGCTATTGCCACCGCAATTGATACAACATTGCTTGTTAATGGTTCTCACACCTTAAGAGTTAGGGGAGGAAGCCCAGTTGGATATTCTGACATCGTTACCATGGTAGTAAACAATGGTTCTGCACCAAGCTTTGCTTGGACTACACCAGTTGCCGGTTCAACGATTTTGAACACTGCGACTATCAACTCAACATATACTGTTACTAACTATGATACTGGTACAGTTGAATACAGTGTTAACGGAAGTGCTTGGGCTGCCGCTGGCAACACAGCACAAAATGCGATTACCGTTCAAACTGGTACTAACACTCTACAATTAAGAGCAACTAAGACAGTTAACTCGGTTGTGACAACTGGATACTCTTCAGTTAATACCTTCATTATTGCTCCAACTGTTGCACCAACTGTAACTATTACTGCTCCAACTGCTGGTTCAGTCGTTTCTGGCTCAATAACTGTGACCGCCACTAATGGAACTGAATACCAAGTAGACGGAGGAAGCTGGATTGCCATTGCCACGGCCATTGATACAACAATCTATGTTAATGGTTCTCATACCTTAAGAGCTAGAGGAGGAACACCAACTGGTTATTCTGACATCATTACCATGGTGATAAACAATGGTTCTGCACCAAGTTTTGTTTGGACAACACCAACTCCTGGTTCAACTATTGCTAATGCGACAACTATTAGTTCAACATATACAGTAAGTAACTTTGATACTGCTACCGTTTCATATTCAGTTAATGGAGGAAGCTGGATTGCGGCTGGAGATGCAGTTCAAAATGGTATTGCCGTACAAACTGGTACTAACACTCTTCAATTAAGAGCTACTAAGACTGTCGGTGTAGTAGCAACAACTGGATATTCTTCAATTAATACTTTTGTGGTTGCACCAGCCGTTGCCCCAACTGTTACGATTACTTCGCCAACCGCTAGTTCAACAGTTTCTGGTTCAGTTAGTGTAACTGCAACTAACGGTACTGAATATCAAGTTGACGGAGGAGGTTGGATTGCGATTGCGACAGCAATTGATACCACTGTTTTAAATAATGGTTCTCATACCTTAAGAGCTAGAGGAGGAACACCAACTGGTTATTCCGATATTATTAATATAGTAGTGAATAATGTTATAACTCCAACTTTTGCCTGGACATCACCAACACCTGGTTCAACCATAGCTAATACTGCTACAGTTGATTCAACTTACACGGTGACTAATTATGATACTGGCACAGTAATGTACTCAGTTAACGGAGGAGCTTGGACTGCAGCTGGAAATGCCTCACAAAATGGCATTGCGGTTTCAGTTGGGTCTAATACTCTTCAATTAAGAGCGACTAAGACAGTCAGTGGAGTTACTACTACTGGATACTCTGCAGTTAATACATTTACTGTAGCTGCTTTAGCCGGAGGCGGAGCATATAATCCACCGGTCTTTACTTGGACAACACCAACTCCTGGTTCGACTATAGCCAACACTGCTACTGTAAATGCAACATATACAATTACTAATCTAGATTCAGGAACAGTAATGTACTCAGTTAACGGAGGAGCTTGGACTGCGGCTGGTGATGCTAGCCAAGCGGGAATTACCGTTCAAACTGGAACTAACACTATTCAATTGAAAGCTAGTAAGACTGATGGAAGTTCAACTTCAGTAGGGTTCTCTTCAGTTAACACCTTTACTGTTGCTGCACCAGTTGCGCCAACTGTAACTATTACCGCACCAACTGCTGGAGGAACAGTTTCTGGTTCAGTCGCTGTGACTGCCACTAACGGAACTGAATATCAAATAGACGGAGGAAGTTGGATTGCAATTGCAACGGCCATTGATACAACTCTTTTAACTAACGGTTCTCATACCTTAAGAGCGAGAGGTGGTACGCCAACTGGATATTCAGATACAATATCTATCGTAGTAAATAATGGAGTAGTACCGACCTTTGCTTGGACAACGCCAACCCCCGGTTCAGCGATTGCGAATACTGCTACTGTAAATTCAACATATACAATTACTAATTACGATTTAGGTACTGTTGAATACAGCATCAATGGAAGCGCTTGGACTGCGGCTGGTAATGCCTCACAAAATGCGATTACCGTTCAAACTGGTACTAACACTCTACAATTAAGAGCTACTAAGACAGTTAACTCAGTTGTAACAACTGGCTACTCTTCAATTAATACTTTTGTGGTGAATGCTTTAACCGCACCAACCGTAACTATCACTGCTCCAACAGCTGGTGCAACAGTTTCTGGTTCAGTTACTGTAACTGCTACTAACGGAACTGAATATCAAATAGACGGAGGAAGCTGGATTGCGATTGCGACAGCGATTGATACCACTCTTTTAACTAATGGTTCTCACACCTTAAGAGCTAGAGGTGGTACACCAACTGGATATTCAGATACAATGTCTGTTGTAGTAAACAACGGAGTGGTTCCAACTTTTGCTTGGACTACACCAGCCACTGGTTCAGTGATTGCTAATACGGCCACTGTAAATGCAAGTTATATAGTAAGCAACTATGATAATGGTACAGTAATGTATTCAATCAATGGAGGAACTTGGACTGCGGCTGGAAATGCCTCACAAAATGGTATTACCGTTTCTGTTGGAACTAATACTCTACAATTAAAAGCTACTAGAACAGTTAACTCAGTTGTGACAACTGGCTACTCTTCAGTTAACACCTTCACTGTTTTAGATGCTAATCCCACAGTAGTTACGATTACTGCTCCAACTGCTGGTTCAACTATCTCTGGTTCAGTTACTGTAACTGCCACTAACGGAACTGAATACCAAGTTGACGGAGGAAGCTGGATTGCCATTGCGACAGCGATTGATACTACACTTTTAGTCAACGGTTCACACACTATCCGTGCTAGAGGGGGAAGTCCAATCGGTTACTCTGATACTATTGTTGTAGCCGTAAATAATCACGACCTTACTATCCCAACTGTTTCTTCTTGGACTCCAGTTGATGGAGCGACTGATGTGAATGTAGTGGTTGGCTTCGTTGCCGGAAACACTAGAATCGCTTTGACTTTCAGTGAAGCGATGGATGCAACAACTTTAACTAATACGAACATTAAACTATATAAGTATAGTGATGATTCTGAAGTAAGTGTTAGCGACATTATGTCTTCAGGTGGAAATACAGTCGTAAATATTATTCCAACTGCTAACTTAGCTTACGGAACTCAATACTATATCACTGTTAACGGTTTAGTTAAGGACCTAGTTGGTAATTCAGTTGCCGATGTTTGGAATGTAGGTAATAAGTCGAGCCACGAATTCACAACGATGACTCAACCAGTAGGAACTTTAGTTTCTGATGCTCCAGCCATGGTTAAGACTTTAGGTACAGCGGATAACACCTATGCTAATGGTTGGGAATGGACAATGAGAGTTACTTTACCAACTACTGAGCCTGGTGTTGCCCTTAAGTTCTCTGATTGGACTTCAGGAGTTAATACCTTAGCGGCCGCTGGCAATATGCAGTATTATTCTGAACAGATTGCCGCCGGAGCAGGTAGTGCCGCTTCTCCAGTACAAATTACTGCCGCCAACACTTATCCAGGAGCAGTAACGGTTACTTCTGATGCTGATTTAACTCGAGACGGAATTCAAACTGACATCCACATTATGGTTAAAATCCCAGTAAGTACGGTCGGGGGGTCATATTCAACCTCTTATGGAGTTCATTCATACTAATTAAACAAAGAATAATGAAAATACCTAAGAACATTTTAATACTGACTACTGTTTTCATTCTTTGTTCGCTATTAGTCGTCCCGGCCCTAGCCATGGAGATTACTGGAACGATGAGTTCAGGAATGCAAACGGGAGTCGCGGGAACAGTAAACAATTGTAATCCTTTAACGATTGCTAATGGAACAATTGGTGCTTATCCCACTTGTACTGTCACTTGCAACTCGGGCTATACCTTAACAGGTGGCGTCTGTGTTGTTTCTTCAGGTGGAGGAGGGGGAGGCGGTGGTGGCGGTGCTACTCTGCTCTCTATACCAGTTACACCGACTTGTGATAAATTTAGTATGGGGGATGCGGATAGAGATTGTACCATCGGAATTCTTGATTACAACATTTTAATGGTTAATTGGGGAAAGACCGAGGTAAACAATACAGCCGATTTTAATTCAAGTGGAACTGTCGACATTATCGACTATAATATATTAATGGTTAATTGGGGGAAATAAAAAAATATGAACAAAAAAATAATAACAATCATTTTCGCAATAGGTCTTTTGTTCGGAGCCATGCCAGCAATGGCGGCAACGAGCTTTTCCTTTTCTCCAACTACCGTTAATGTAGTTGAAGGAAAGACTTTCACTGTTTCAGTCGCGGCGAACCCTTATGGCGTAGCCAATTATACAACTAAGTTAGCTTTAAGCTTTCCTGCTGACCTTTTAGAAGTTAGAAGCTTCACTATGGGAGAAAACTGGATGCCTTTGATTCAGCCAGGATACAACTTAATTGATAATGTTAATGGGTCATTGATTAAGACGGGAGGCTATCCAAACCCTGGATATTCTTCAATAGTAAATTTTGGTACCATTACTTTCTATGCTAAGAAGGCAGGAACAGGAACAGTCAGGGTAGGAACAGGTTCTGTTTCTTACGATGCTACAAACAAGAACGTTATTGGCACTAGTCCATCAATGGTATCTTTAGTTATTTCTGCTGTTCCAACGGTTAAGACTCCTGTGACTACTCCAACTAAGCCAACTACAGTTACTCCAACTAAGCCAGTAGTTAAAGAACCGGTAATTGAAGAACCAGTAATTGAACAGCCAGTGGTTGAAACTCCAGCTCAGGTAGTTCCAGCTAAGGAACCAGTTTCAGCTCAAGCTTCATTCTTAGCGGCTCTGGGTAACCTTCTAAATCTTAGATTCTGTATGGTTGGTGCATTCTTAATACTATTATTAATAATCGCCTTCGTTCTCGGATATCTAACTCGCTGGTTAATCGAAAGAAGAAACAAGTGGAAGAAATAGGATAAAAAGGGAATAGACAGAAACGGCTTCGGCCGTTTTTGTTTTGATTAGGTTGTGGCAACTTATCGCTATTTATGGTATAATATAAACATGACATTAGATAACTTTGTAAAAGAGAAACCATATCTTTTTTGGTATATTAAAGATTTGGACGGACTTTCAAAAGAATCTGTAGTTGAAAATGTTTTAAACTATGGAGATTTTGATGACTTTAAAAGGATATTAGATATTATAGGTATGAACAACGTAGCTGAAATATTTAGGAAACAGACAGCTCGAGAGAGGATCAACTATCGTCCGGAGATTAAGAATTATTTTACTTTATACTTTAATAAATATGCACCAAGAGATACTAAATAGCGACCAAATAGGTCTTTTGCCATTCCTTTCAGATTTTAATGATTTTGGTTTGGTCGGAGGAACGGCCATTGCTTTGCATTGTGGTCATAGAGGATCAATTGATTTTGATTTATTTTCCAATAAAGAGTTTAAGAATAGTGATATAAAGAAGAAGATTCTAAAAGGAGGAAAGAAAATAGACCATGTTTTTGTTGATCAGGTCGATGAATATACGGTTTTAATAAGCGGAGTGAAAGTAACTTTTCTTTATTATCCTTTCAAAATAGATTTTTCTTCTGAATTCAACGGAATTAAAATGGCTGACTTGTTAACATTATCGGCCTTGAAGGCTTATGCCTTAGGCAGGAGAGCAAAGTGGAAAGACTATGTAGACATCTATTTCATTTTAAAAGAGTACGCAATGGAAGACATTGTTAAAAAAGCAAAGGAAATATTTGGGAACGATTTTAATGAAAAGATTTTTAAAGCCCAGTTAGTGTTTTTCAAAGATATTGATTACTCTGAAAAGGTTGAATATTTGGAGGGAAATGAGGTGGGGGAAGAAGAAATCAAAAGAGGGCTCGAAGAAAAGAGTTTACAATAGATTATCTAAAACGGCTTCGGCCGTTTTTGTCTTTGATGCGGTGATTTTTAATCTTTGATAAAAACCTACTCACGAGTAGGTATACTGTTTACTATCAATAGTAAACAGTAAACTATGGGCATGTTACCCTTGATTTATTTTATTTAAGGTGTATAATTGTACTAGAAGTTACCTTTAAGGTAACATCTAGTAAATATATGACGAATAAACCCATAAAAGGAGGATATATAGAGGCTTTATTAAAGTCACCAAAGACAGTCTTTTCAGTTAAAGATATTGTTTTGTTGTGGAAAGAAGAAGGGGGAATAAATATCCGAGCTAGATTGAGTAAATATGTAAAGGCGGGTAAATTGATGAGAATTCATCAAGGTATTTATACTAAGGATAGCAAATACAATCGTTTTGAAGCAGCTACTCGAATCTACACTCCTTCATATGTAAGCTTTGAAACAGTATTGACTCGTGCCGGAATAAACTTCCAGTATTATGGAAATATCTTTGTAGCATCTTATGTTACTCGTGAGATTGTCGTTGATGGGCAGAGAATATCGTTTATTAAGATGAAGGATTATGTTTTAAGTGATATGACGGGAATAGAGTATAAAGACGGGGTAAGTATTGCTACAAAAGAAAGAGCATTTTTAGACAGAATATACATTAGTAAAGATTATCATTTTGATAATTTAGATGTTTTGAACTGGGATAAGGTTTTCGAAATCTTGCTAATATATAGAAATAAAAGAATGAATAAAAAGGTTGAAGAGTATTTTAAATACTATAAAGATAACAAATAGATATATATGACTTTAGATTATCCAAAACATAAGAATATTTTATTGCAAATTTTGAAGGATATCTTTTCTGACACTTCTTTATCTCCACATATTGGTTTTAAGGGGGGAACAGCTGCTTTAATGTTTTATGGCTTGAAACGTAATTCAGTTGATTTAGATATGGATCTTTTAGATGAGAATAAAGAACAAGAAGTTTTCGAAAAGATTCAAAAAATAGCAATGAAATACGGTAAGGTTGTTGATTCTAGGATTAAGCGCTTTAATCTTATCACCATTATTTCTTACGACGTAAAAGCTCAAAACATTAAGATTGAAGTTAATCGTAGAAACTTCGGCTCTAAATACGAATCAAAAATTTTGCTTGGTATCCCGATGCTGGTAATGGTTAGGGAAGATATGTTTGCTAACAAGCTAATGGCAATGTATGAGCGAGTTGGTAAAACAAGCCGTGATATTTACGATGTATACCATTTTGCTAAAAATAATTGGCCAATAAATAGGAAATTAGTAGAAGAGCGGTCCGGCATGTCATTTGAGGATACCTTAATTAAATGTATTGAATTATTGGAAAAAATGAATAATCGTCATATTCTTGATGGTTTAGGGGAGATGCTCACAGAATCTCAAAAAGATTGGGCTCGAGCAAAATTAAAAGATGAAGTAATATTCTTGTTAAAAGCTTGGGTTGAAAGTGAAAAGTAATTAAAACGGCTTCGGCCGTTTTTGTTTTGTGTAAATAGGGTTCTTGACATATATATACATTGGATATACAATGTATACATATGAACACAACTATTGTAAATTTTAAAACCAATAAAAAGGTGAAAGAGGAGGCCCAGAAAATAGCCAAGCAAATGGGACTTAATTTAAGCGATGTCATGAATATTTATCTTCGTGATTTTATAAACAGAAAAGAATTGAATATAAAGATTGAAGACCCAACAGAGGAAACAAAGAAAGATATCATGACCGCGGTAAAAGAAATCAAACAGGGTAAAACTTCTCCAGTCTTCAATGATGCTGAGGCAGCCGTAGAATGGCTAAACAAGAAAGGGAAAAAATATGCAAATTAGTTTTACTAAAAGGTTTTGCAAGAAATATGACAAGGCGCCTGAAGAAATCAGGAAATCATTTAGCGAGAAACTTTTTCTTTTCAAAAATAATAAATTCGATAAAGTTTTAAATAATCATCAACTTAGTGGTGATTATTCTTTTTTAAGAAGCATAAATATAACGGGGGACTGGAGAGCGCTATTTATTGATGATGAGAATGTTATTAATTTTATTACTCTAGGCAACCACAATAATCTGTATAAATAGTAGCTCTTACTTTGACATATTTCTATTTAATTGTATGTTATTGGTAACAGTCTCAAGGAGGGATTGTTATGTTGAAACAGAAGAACATTAATAACATTGCTTCCGAGGAAGCAAATGATCGACCGTGTTGTCGAAATCATTAATGGTCTGCTGATTGGAGTACATAGAGAGGCTCCAGTTGTAGAAGTAGTGGGTTTCACGAACCCACAAGGTTTACTTAATCGGACCATTAAGGAAAAGCTAGGGGAAAGAAGAACATACAAAAACAATGAAAGCTTGCGCTTCAATTTGGAAAGTGTTACCGTTCCGAGAAAAACTTTCATCGTTATTGGTCAGCAAGCTAAAACTGGAAGATTGATTGGCGCAGGAGTTAATCATTTCTCTGACGAAGCCTTTTTCGTAATAGTTGGCTTTGCTAATCCTAAATGGGTTGAGCAAGGATACGAAAAGCTTAGGTTGGCTGCTTTGTCTTCTGAGAAAGAAGATAACGATGATGATGGTCGAGAATCTTTTTGGCCAAAGAATTATTGGGAGAAATTTTACCTCGGAAAAAGATGGGTGGGGACAATGATGAACAATGATTCCGTTAGCATGAAATTAACCGATGCTAACCAAAGGAAAATTGTAGAACTACCAATCCAGGTATTGCACCACCAGTAGGAGGAGATTGCTCAACACAGTCCCTCCTTATTTTTTTATCTTTAGGGCGGTATTTTTAGGGGATAATCCTTGAATTGACTTTTCTAGGTCCTTATCATATAATATGAGCCATGACAGAGGAAAACATCATCAAGTTAACAAACGCCTTGTACAAGGTGACTGACCTCTTCCCTAAAGAGGACCCCCTTAAATTTGCGATTCGCAAAGAGGGTCTTGATGTGATGTTTTTCGCTAACCTAGTAAAAGGTAAAACTCTATCTTCAACTCCTAAAGAAAAGGAGCAGTATTTGGATAAGGTTATGGGTAAGATTGAACTAATCAAGACCTACTTTGGTATTGCTCGCGAACAGGAATGGGTTGCGGAAAGAAACTTTGAAATCTTGGAGAGGGAATACGGAGTTTTGAAAGATTCTTTAAGTTTAAATGTAGTAAGAGAAAGAGAGGTTAAAAAGCCAGCTCCGGTTGAAATTCAGAAAGAGGAGCCAGTCTCGGTTTTTGCCAATAACGTAACCGAGGTGAAAGAGCAGAAGAAGCCGGATGTAACAAAAAGGGAAGTTAAGCATCTTAACTATGAGGAACTCTCCTCAGTCCAACTAAAAGTTTTGGAGATTCTCCAAAGCCAAGGACAATTGAAAGCCAATCAGATTAGTGAGGGTTTCCCCGAAATGAACCCCCGCACAATTCGCAGAGAATTGAAAGGCCTAAAAGAGAAGAGAATTATTTCTTCGATGGGTGGAGGAAAGATGACCGTCTACAAAATTAGTGAAGCTTAAGCCAAATCGTTCTGGACATTCTGGACACGGTTCTGGACAAGAGAGATATGCTTCTGGACATTCTGGACACGGTTCTGGACAATGTGGACAACTTCGGGACAGTAGTGGACAGTTGTGGACAATCGATTAGGACAATACCGGACATTAGAAACCGAGTTCTGGACATTAATAGATTTAAAAAGGACAATGCAATCACAGGAATTTAAAGAACAATTTTTCTCACAGATATATGACGAGCATGTAGATAAAGTCTACCGCTTTGTTTTTTTTAAAGTTAGCAATGAAGCCCTTGCTCAAGACATTACTTCGGAAACTTTTACTCGACTCTGGAAGGAGATATCTTTTGACCGGGAAGTGAAGAGTCCATCCGGCTTTTTATTCCGTGTCGCCAAGAACCTGATTACTGACCATTATCGAGTCAAAGACCAGAATCCAGCCAATCTGGACAATCTGGACAATGTCCTCGTTGACCAGAAAGAAGACGTCTTAAGTACGATTGTCCAGAATGATGAGATGAGAACAATCAAAGCGGCTCTCGACCAATTGAGTGAAGATTCTCGTTTAGCTGTTTCTTTGTATTACATTGAACAACTACCATACTCCGATGTAGCTAAAGCTTTGAATCGGTCCCAAGGAGCAACCAGAGTGATGGTCTCTCGAGGAATGAAGCAATTGAGAAAGATATTGGAGTCGTAACAAAGGTAGATGTTTTCCGTCTGTAGAGATGAGGCCTTAATACATCCTTACTGAAAGGTAAGTGGCAAGGGGCTTTTGCCCCTTGTTTTTATAATATGAACAAAGCTAATACAAAGAATAGCGGAATAGCACGAACGATAATCTTTCCTTGTAAGGGAGGGTTTTTGGGTGTTTGTTTGGATTTTAATATTATTGAAGAAGGGGAGGTGAGGGAAGGAGTTGAGGCAAGTATGAGGGAGGCAGTTATTGGCTATATAGAGTGTGTTTGTAGGAATAACCTTAGTAATGAACTATTGAACAGGCATGCAGATAAGAGGTATTGGAAGATATATAAATCATATCTAGATTTGATTGAGAATAAAGCTAAGAGGCTTGTTTCTAGCAACTTAAAGAAAGTTTCTCTTTTTGTTTATCCTATAGAGAAGATAAAGAAAAGTGAGAAGCGCTATATAAAGCCTAGTTCTATGCTTAAAGAGATTAAGGGGCTAAGGTCTCAATTACCAGTTGAAATCAATGTTCTTTCTAGGCGTGGAGATAATGGTAGATATTGTGTAGAAATCGTTAACTTTGAAGGTTGCTTCACTGAAGGAAGGAACTTTCTAGAACTAATAGATATGGTTAACGATGCTGTCAGGGCATATCTAGATATACCAAGAGAATATCTTGGTTTTATGCCAGTTTATCTACCGAAAGATAAGATTAAAGGGGTTTGGTGCCTAGTCGACTAAATCCTTGTTTTTATGTACTTTTTATGTTATAACTATTGATGTTTCAGTTATGTAACAAAAAGGCTGTTTCTCCGTCTGCATTGGTGAAACAACAACTATGGAAGAAATAAAGGTTATAAAAAACTTAGAAGCAATGAGAGCAGTAAAACCCAACGCACAGTGGGTTGCTTTTTCTAAGAAGAACATTATGACCAAGCAATTCGAAGAGACAGAAGCAGTTGTAACTTTCGCTTCTATCTTTAATACGATTGGACACGCCTTCGAAACTCCTAAAGTCTTAACTCCAGTTTTGTCAGGTTTGATTGTTGCCGTCTTTGGCTTCTCAATCATCACTGCCCAAACTTTACCAGGGGATGGACTATACAGTTTAAAACAGACATTCGAAACAGTAAGGATTTCCTTATTGTCTCCCGAGGCTCAAGCGATTGCTAAAGTTGAACAAGCGAATACAAGATTGACTGAACTTGACAAGATTTCTAAAGAGAGCGAAAATCAGGGAAAGAAATTGGCTGCTGGAATAGTTGCAGTTCAGAAAGCACTAACAGTTGCTTCGACTCAACTATCAAAACTTCCAGAGAATCAGAAAGCCGAGTTGGTTCAAAATATCGTTTCAAAGATTTCAAAAATTGAAAAGACAACCAACGCATCAATCATGGATAACGCGAGTGAAGATTACCAGACTTTTTATAAGATTCTTGCCGAGAGTCAAATTAAAGAATTTGAAGCTAACATCAACAATTTAACAGTCACCCAAAAGAGCCTCCTAAAATCAGCTAAGGAGAGTTTTGACGTTTCTGACTACAGCAAGGCCGTCGAAATATTGTATCAGATTCAACCAACCGAATAGTTCGCCTCTATTCTTTGTTCATAAGTTAGATGAATAAAGAATAGATGCGAAAGAGGAGAATTAAATAATCTTCTGTGAATCCTTTATCCAAAGAGATTCATCTTCAGGGTTAATGCCTTGAGGATGATTCTTCAGGAAGAGGTTCGCAAAGAAAAAATCGTTTGTTCCAGATTGTCTACCTGTCATTCCTCTTTAAAGACTTATATCTTTAAAGGGGAGTGACAAAGGGCAATTGGAATAACGGTCGACAAACGACAGTTATAATATAAATAAAAAAATACAAACATGAGTACAAAAAGATTCGGTATTGCCGCTGGTCTAGTAATGACCTTGATGGTGGTAGTAAGCCCAGCTTTTGCTGCTTGCTCATTGACAACAATGAGTGAATGTGACAACAACGGTCTAATGACCTTGATTGCACAATTGTTAGGTGGTTCACAGACACAAACAACTACAACAACTGGAACAAGTATCTCTGGCATTCCTGCTGGATTTACATTTACTACTAATTTAAAGCAAGGAACTACTGGCAACGACGTTAAATACCTACAGGTTCTATTAAATTCAGACGCAGCTACTTCTATTGGTAACGCAGGTAAGGAAACAACTTACTTCGGTGCTATGACAAAGGCTGCAGTAGTAAAATTTCAAAACAAATACGCTTCTGAAGTTCTAACTCCTTACGGTTTATCAACTGGTACAGGATTCTTCGGAACATCAACAAGAGCCAAAGCTAATGCTTTGATTGCTGGTGGCGTAACAGGCACAGTAACAACTTACCCTGCTGGATGCACATCATCTACAGGATTTAGTTCAACAACTGGCCAATCATGCTCAGGTGCAGTAACAACTCTTCCTGCTGGATGCACATCATCTACAGGATACAGTTCAACAACTGGCCAACCATGTTCAACTGGCTCAGTAGCAGTAGTTTCAGGAAGCTTCGCTGTAGGCTTAGCTACTAACAACCCTGCTTCTAGTACATTCGTACAAGGACAATCAACAGCAAACCTAGCTAATTACACATTCAGCAACGGAACATCTTCTGACATTATAGTTACAAGCGTAACTGTAGACAGAATTGGTATTTCAGCTGATGCAACATTAGCTAATGTTTACTTGTTTGATGGTGCAGTAAGATTAACAGACGCTGCTTCAGTATCTGCTGGAAAGGTAACTTTCAACACAGTAGGAGGCATCTTCACAATCCCTGCAAATTCAACAAAGACAATTTCAGTTAAATCTGACTTATCAGCTTCATCAAATGGTCAAACAGTTGGTGTTGCTCTATCTGCAGTAGTTTCTAACGGAACATTGTCTTCAACATTGCCAGTAACTGCAAACTTACACAACATTGCTAGTGCAACATTAGCAACCGTTGCTATTAGTAATATATTGCCAACTGGTGAAAGCTTAGCAACTGATCCAATTTCAGGAGTAAGAGTTTTCGAGGGTACATTTACTGTAGGGAACAGAAATGTTCAATTCACAAAATTAGCTCTAAAACAAATTAATTCAATTGATAAGGCTGACATCAGCAATTTCCAATTGTTAATTGATGGTACTGTAGTATCTACAGTTGCTTCTTTAGACGCTAACAACTACGTAACATTTACTTTCGACAAAACATTAACAACTGGATCAAGAAATGTTAAGGTTCTAGCTGATGTTAATGGAGGTTCTTCAAGATACATTCAAATGTCTTTAAGAAATAAGGCTGACATCGATGTTAAGGATGCTGACTACGGTGTTAACGTTTCCGTAACTGGCATAGGATCTGCTAGTGCAGTTAGGGTTAATGATGGAGTATTTACAATTACAGCAAAGAACTCTGTTCTACCTGTAACAATCTCTAACAACACATCAGGCGCTTTAATCGGAAAGTGGACATTCAAAGCTTCAGGTGAAGCTGTTAAGGTAGAAACATTAAAAGCAGGATTTGTTTACACAAACAATTTCGTATCTACTTCAACATCAACTACTGAAGCAAACAATACATCTCAAGCAACATGTAATAAAGCAACCTACACAGCTTCAGTTGATTCATCAGCTTCTACATGTACTGGTGCATTAAGTGCTACATTAAGAAACGGTAGAATCATGATTAATGGAACACAAGCTGGTAGTACAGCTACCTTAGCTCAATATGCAGCAAATGGTGGAACAGAATATACTGTTAACTACACATTCCAACCAGGAACTGAGACAACAGTTGAATTATATGCTGACATCTACGACAATGATGGCGTAGGATCAGGTATAGTTTCAAGAGACACAGTTACTGCTAAGTTAGTTTATGTAGCAGGAAATGCTACTAAGCAAGTATCATTGGGAGTAATGGCCGTTCCAACAGAGGCACAGGTAGGATCTACTGTTGCTAGTGCAATGACAGTAAGTTCTGGAAGTGCAACATTGACTGCAACTCCTAACTATGGAACACAAAACACTGTTCTTCCTCAGACAGCATTCAAGGTTGGTTCATGGACAATGACAGCTGAAACAGCTGAAGATATTAATGTTAATGGCTTTAGCTTTGCTGTTGCTGGTGTTGATGGTACCGATGAAGGAACTGGTACTAGCTTTACAGTTAGCAATATGAGCGATATGTATGTTACATATCAAGTAGGAAGTGGTTCAGCTATTACAACTTCTGTAGTTCCTACACCAGGAAATCCTGCTACATTCTCACCAAGCTTCACATTACCAAAAGGACAAACAGCTACTATTAACTTGTATGCTAGTTTGAATGGAACTGTATCTACTGATGATGGTGCACAAGCTACTCTAGCAGTAACTGGTACAGGTGCTCAGTCAGGTGCAAGCGCTTCTTTCAATGGAGCTGGAACCGGACAACTTATTAAAGTTGCTCAAGCATCTTTGACAATATCAAAAGCTGCTTCAACTCCAGTTTCTACATTAGTTACTGGAAGCAACACAATAAAGACAGTATCTTACAAGTTTGAAGCTTTGAACGACAGTTACACTATCAGTCAATTAACATTCTCTGTAGGTGGAACATCAGCCGTCAGCAGCGTTAACTTAAAGGATGGTTCAACTATTCTTGCAAGCGCTCCTGCAGCTGGTTCAGTAGTATTTAACCTAGCTACTCCAATTTCTATTGCTGCTAATACATATAAGACTCTTGATGTAGAAACAGTATTAGGAAACATTGGATCAGGCATGGGAGCAAGTGCTTCTAATATTGCAACTGATTTAACAGGTGCTTTAGTAAGACCAGCTTCATCAGGAACAGCAAGCAATTGGACTGATTCTACTAATGGCAATCCTTTAGTACTTGCTACTTCTGGTAACGCTATCTATGTTTACAAAGCAATTCCAACAATCACTTTGTCAACATTACCTTCAGGCAACCTAGCTTCAGGTACTAACACAATTGCAAAATTCACTGTTGGTTCTGACACAGGAACAATTGCTTGGAAGAAAATTACTTTCAAAGTATCTAAATCAGATGCTGTTGCTGAGAGTGTCTTAGGCGGTATTTCAAACGTACAACTATGGAACGGAAGCACACAGGTTCAAGGAACAGCTTTAGTATCTGGTCTTTCAGCAAATGGTTCAGTTGACGGAACAATTACATTTATTCCTACAACAGAAGAACAAGTTGCTGGTTCGATTACTTACACATTGAAGGCAAACGTAGGTGGAACAATCGCAATAGGTGATTCTATCAATACAAGAATTGATACAGGATCAACAGTATTTGCTGGTTCTAAGACAGCATTCGCTTATAAAGCAGCCGGAGCAGATACATACTTTGATGCAGACGCTACATCAACAGTATCTGCTAACGACATTAGAAAGACAGCTGTTGATTCATACACTGTTCCAGCAGGTGCTCTAACTGTAGCCGGAACAGGAACTCCAGTTGTAGCATTAAGCAAATTTGGTGCAGCTTCTGCTTTAACTTCAGGCATCGTATTCACTAGCAATGGAACTACCTGGGTAAACGGTGATTATTCAATTGGTGGTACATTGGTTGCTCCTGTATTTACTAAGAATGAAACTGGTGAGGTGATTACAGTAACAGGTATTACTACTGCACCTGACACCACAGTATTAACTGTAACTTTCACAAAGACAGTTGGCGGTTATGCTGCTGATTCAGTTGTTGCTACAGGTGATTCTGATTTAGGACTAACATTAACTGGTGACGTATCAACAGCCGTTGCTAATAGTGCAACATTTGTATGGTCAGATATATCACAGCCAAGCCACTCAGTTACAACAGCTGATTGGACAGGTGACTTCTTAGTGAAGAACATACCAACTGACACACAAAACTTAACAAAATAAGTTTAGTGTAGCAGTCTCGGTTCGGAGTTTCCCGATAACTAAAATCGGAAAGACACACTCAGAAATGGGTGTGTCTTTTTTTATCCTCTTTAAAAAAATTAAATAAGATGATAGAGTGAATAAAAGATGAAAACAAAAAGTATTTACATATTAATATTGTCTTTTACTCTTCTTGCTCCGATGTTCGCTAGCGCAGACAACTACGGAGATAGGAATAATTTTTTTGTTGACTATAATTTCAGCACCACTAAAACAACTCAAATTTCCGCTACATTACAAAACAATGCTTCTGGTTCAATCAGTTACTATTTCGATGACCAATTCTGGAATACTAAAACTGAAGCAGAAAAGAAAGCAATCAATTTAACTCTTGATTCTTTATCTTCTGAATTTGAATTAAACATTCACCCTAAGCTAACTAATACTTTTGGAACTGAAGCTACGCCCGGAATAGATAGGGAAAAGAAGATTACAGTTTTGTTCTATCCCATGATTGAGAAAGCAAAGGGATATGTAAGAAATATTGATGGATATGAAAAGACTATTGTTCCTGAATCGAACCAAAGAGAGATAATCTATCTAAATACCGCTATTCTTGATAGTCCAATACTAAAATCATTCTTAGCTCATGAATTCATGCACTTAATTGAATTCAATCAAAAAGAACAGAGAATCGGAACTCCGGAAGAAGTATGGCTGAATGAATTAAGGGCTGAATACGCACCAACTTTACTTGGTTATGATGACCCAACTAATGATGATAACTATTTAAGGAATAGAGTTAGTATTTTCTTAAGCAAGCCTTATGATTCTTTAACTCAATGGAGTGGTGATACTTATGACTATGGAACAATTTCCATGTTCGGCCACTATCTAGTCGACCAATACGGACCAGATATCCTATCTGATTCTTTAAGGCTATCACAGAAGACAGGGATTGATAGCATTAATGATGCTTTAAAGAGAAAGGGAATTAGCGATACCTTCAGTTCTGTTTTTAGCAATTGGATTATTGCTTCTTACCTTAACGATTGTTCAGTAAATAATCGATACTGCTACAAGGATAAGAATCTAACTGACTTACACGTTATTCCTTTCAGCAATTTTATGCCTTTCGCTGGCGAGAGTTCATTGTCGATTAGTCAGACTCTATCTAACTGGTCAGCTCACTGGCAGAAGTTCAGTGGAGCGAATAGAACTTTAAAATTACAATTTGACGGTAAGAGCCAAACAGGAATTGGAGTTATCTATATTATCAGAGATTACTCTGGTAAGAACGAAGTTAAAGACCTTACGCTTGATACAAACAAGAAGGGAGAGTTAGTCATTCCTAATATGGGAATTGATAAAGCTTCAGTAATATTAATGCCTTATGTTAAAGGCAATAACAAAACTGATTCTTTCTATTCAATTACGGCTTCTACTTTGAACCCAACAACTGTAGAGCCAATCACTAATCCTGATAATAGTCTTAAGCTTCCTTTTGCCATTGATAAGCCAATGAGCCAAATGAATAGGGAAGAGCTTTTAACCCTATTATTAAAAGTAATTATTTATCTGGTTTCTCAGGGGAAATTGAATTTCTAGCTATTAAGAAGCAAAAGGCAAGAAAATATTGACAATCCGAAAATTACATGTAATTATAGGATTGTAATCCTAAAATTAAATTAAATGATAAAGAGGCTTTTACAAGAAAAAATAGAAAAAGAGCTTTTCAAGGGGAACATCATTGTTATCTATGGGGCTAGGCAGGTTGGAAAAACAACCCTTGTAAAACAAATAGTTGAGAATAGTAAAGAAAAAAGCAAGTATTTAAATTGCGAGATTTTATCTATTAAGGACCAATTAAAAGATCCTGAGCCAGAAAAATTAAAGTTCTTTTTGGGAGATGCAAAGCTTATTGTTCTAGATGAAGCACAAAGTATAGAAAATATAGGATTAATTCTTAAGGTTTTAATAGATACCTATCCTGATATGCAAATCATAGCAACAGGGTCATCGTCATTTGATTTGGCAAACAAAATAAATGAACCACTAACAGGAAGATCTCTTGAATTTAAATTGTATCCTTTATCAATTCAAGAGTTGAAAGAAGCAAAAGATTTATTTGATATTGAATCAAAGCTAGAAAAGTTATTAGTATTTGGTTCATATCCCGAAGTTTTTCTTTTAGATAAAGAAGATGCAGTTCAGAAATTAGATCAAATATCATCAAATTATCTCTTTAAAGACATCTTAAGTTATGATGGATTAAAAAAACCAACCATTCTAGTTAAACTATTGAAAGCATTAGCTTTACAGGTTGGTAACGAAGTTAATTATAATGAATTATCTAATAGTTTAGATATTGACGGTAAGACAGTAGAAAAATACATTGATTTGTTAGAAAAATGTTTTATTATTTTTAAGTTAACTGCTTTTAGCAGAAACTTAAGAAAAGAGATTTCCAAATCAGTTAAAATATATTTTTACGATTTAGGTATTAGAAACAGTTTAATTCAAAATTATAATCCATTAGAAATAAGGAACGATGTCGGAGCATTATGGGAAAATTTTTGCATCATAGAAAGGATCAAAAGAAATCGTTATAATAGTATTTACGCAAATTATTATTTTTGGAGAACATATACTCAAAAAGAAATAGATTTAATCGAAGAGAAAGAAGGGAAACTATTTGCCTTTGAAATGAAGTGGGGAAAGAGTCTTAAGGCAGTCCCTAAAGAATTTTTAGAAGAATATAAGAACTCAAATTTCGAAATAATAAATAGAGATAATTATTATAAATTTCTTACTTAGGGTCAAATGAATAGGGAAGAACTTTTAACCCTATTATTAAAAGTAATCATTTATCTTGTTTCACAAGGAAAATTGAATTTCTAATAATTTAAACAATCATGAAAACATATGCTTTCATAGATGCTTCCAATCTTTTTTATGGAGGAGAGAAAAGTCTAGGTTGGAAAATTGATTATAAAAAACTAATTGCTTATCTTAAGGGTAAATATCAAGTTGATAGAGTTCTATATTTTGGTGGGGTAGAAATTCATACTTTTGAATATGATTATCTTGATAACAAGACAGTTCCGTTGTCAGAACTTAGCCATTATCTTTCAGAATTCATCAAAAAGAATTCTGAAAAATTTAACGAAGCCGAATTATTGCTTATTGGCAGGCATTTAAAAAGAATATTTTTCTATAAGAAGCTAGAAGAATTTGGTTACGAGCTCTATCTAAAGCCAGTCAAATTGTACGAGCAGGAAGATGGAACAACAAAAAGAAAGGCAAATTGTGATGTTGAAATGTCTTTTTATTTAATGAAGGAAAAGGATAATTTTGAAAGGGCGATAATTCTTTCTGGAGATGGCGACTTCTTACCAGTTTTAAAATATTTAAAAGAAATTAAAAAAGACATAGTTGTTTTATCGAGAGGCGAAAGATCAGCTAAAGAAATAAAAAGATTCGCTGGAGGTAGTTTTAGGGATTTTGTTCGCTTGGAAGGATTACTTAAATACGAAAAATAAAAAAAGACGGACAATCGAATTATCCGCCTCACGTTTAGTAAGTAAATAATAGCATTCTTATTATATTTGTCAAATAAGTTATCGTAAATTCTATTCCAAAGCTTAACTTTTCCCAGAGAAAACTTCATTAGGGGTAAGATAGTCGTGCCGCTTTCGGGGACGCGTATTAATGAGGCGTACCGCCGTATCAATCTGTCCTTGGCTAACCATAGCAAATTCTGATTTCTTTGGAAAGAACTGTCGCAGTAATCCATTCGCATTTTCGTTAGATCCTCTTTCCCATGAGTGATAGGGATTAGCGAAAAAGATTTCTGTTCCTATTTCTTTTTCAGTTGATTCGTATTCAGCAAAAGTAGATCCGTTATCATAGGTAAGAGAATGTTTTTTATTGCTCGGTAGCTTGTTGAACCTACTAACAGTTTTTATCTTAGTTTCTTCTGCTGTAGAATACTCTAATTTATCTGCCATTAATTTTCCGCTTTTGCGCTCGACGTGAGTTAGAATTTGTTTAGTCCTTTCCTTTCCAACAATAGTATCTCCTTCCCAGTCTCCAATTCTACTTCTCTCGTTAACTATCGCTGGTCGCTCATTAATCCTCTTTTTCATGTCTTCTCGCTGTTTAATGCGTATTTTCGTACCATAGCGCCTACGATATTTGCCCTTCTGGCATCTTAAATACTTAACCAAGTCCTTCCTTTTTTCATAGATGAATTCATAGATGCTGTCTTTGCCAATATGTCGGCTTTTATCGTTAGGCCAATTTCTTTTTATCCGGCCACTAATTTGTTCGGGAGACCAATATTTTTTGGTCTTCCTAATGATGTAGTTTCTAATCCAAGAGTTATTCTCTATTTTTCTAAACCTCTGATTAGCTTCAATTCTCCGCTGTTCAGTTTTTGTCTTGGCTATTTGAGCATCGTAACCAGTTTTATTTTTAGTAAAATTTCTGTTTAATTCTTGAGAAATCGCCGACGGCGTTTTCCCTAATAATTTCGCTATTTCATTTTGCTTCTTTCCAGCTCGAAGCAAAACAGATAGCTCATTCCTTTGAATTGAGGTAATATGTGTGTAAGGCATCTTTGTTTAGGCTAATAATTATTTGGACAATAACTATTATACCCTAACTTAGATGTCTTTGTTTTTAGTTAAGCTTGGGAGCAGAATGTAGGTATAAACAAGCAAATGAATAGGGAAGAGCTTTTAACTCTATAATTATTTATCTGGTTTCACAAGGGAAATTGAATTTCTAATAAATAATAGTTGACATTAGATATTCCAATATTAACAAAATGGCATGATTTATTGGTGTAGATTTTTAAAATTTATCTATTATTATGCTCAAAATAGACAAAAAAGACATATTTTGTCGATTATAAGGTGATAATTAGAAGACTACCCGAGAAAACCAAAACTTGACTTTTGTTTTAATCGGACTAAAATGTAAGTATAGTATTAATTATAAGTATTTATGGAGATAATTAAAAGAAAGATTTTCAATAAGATTAAGGATCATCTTAATAAAAAAGAGATTTCTCTAATTGTTGGACCCCGTCAAGTGGGAAAAACAACCATAATGAACGAGATAAAGAAGTACTTAGAATCAGAAGGAAAGAAGTTTATCTTTTTAAGCTTAGATTATGAGTCAGATAGCGTTTTTTTCAAATCTCAAGAAGATCTTTTAAGAAAAATAGAATTAACCCTAGGTAAAGAAGGCGGTTTTGTTTTTATCGATGAAATTCAAAGAAAGGAAAATGCAGGATTATTTCTTAAGGGAATATATGATTTAGGATTGCCATATAAGTTCATTGTTTCTGGATCGGGGAGTCTAGAGTTGAAAGAAAAGATAAATGAGTCTTTGGCAGGAAGAAAACGAGATTTCTTTATGGATCCTGTTGATTTTGATGAATTTGTTGATTTCAGGACTAAGTATCAATATGAGGGGAGGCTTAAAGATTTTTTTGAAATAGAAAAGCAAAAAACATTTAACCTTTTAAAAGAATATATGAACTTTGGAGGATATCCCAGGGTTATACTTGAAGAAAAAGAAAATGAAAAAAGGAATATTATAGATCAGATATTCCGTAGCTGTATAGAGAAGGATATTATCTATCTTTTGAAAGCGGACAGAATAGATGCTTTTGTTTTAATGATTAAGATATTAGCTAGTCAAACTGGGCAACTTATAAATTATACAAGTCTTGCAACTCAGACGGGGTTATCCGTTCAGTCTCTTAAAAAATACTTATGGTATGCTGAGAAAGTATTTATTATAAGAATGGTGCAGCCGTTTTTTACAAATAAGCAAAAAGAAATCACTAAGTCGCCCATCGTATATTTCACTGATTTGGGATTGAGAAATTTTTCTTTAAATATGTTTGGAAGGGTGGAAAACAATGAGCAGCTAGGATTAATTTTCCAAAACTTTATATACAATAGAATGAATGAAGAAATGGTAGAAACTCTAAAGACTATTAATTTTTGGAGAACCAAGGAGGGAGCAGAGGTTGACTTTATAGTGAGAGACGGTCTATCCTTACTGCCTATAGAAGTTAAATTTTCAAATTTTTTAAAGCCAGAAATAGCCAGATCTTTAAGGAGCTTCGTGGGTGAGTATAAACCAAAGGAAGCGAAGGTTGTAAATTTAAGCCTAAATACTAATGAAACTATTGCCAATACAAAAATAGTATTTATTCCTTATTATGAAGTTTCTATTAGCGAGGATAAGAAGACTAAGGAAGAGTGAATTTTAGTTAATAAAATAAATGGTAAATTTAGCTAGTGTATTTACACTAAAGAGTGCAATAATTAACGCTAGAGTAAGTAAAAATTGTTCAAATTATAATAGCATTCCATTATATTGGCTATATTTCCATTATAATGGAATTTAAAATGTAGGTAATAATTTTTCATTACCGATAGCATACAAATAATGTATACTATGAGAAACGAGGAAAAAGTTTTGTTCCGAGACAGATATAGAAAAAGGAAAGATAGATTTTGATTAACAAAAAATAATATCTGTTGTATAATAAATCTAATATAAAGAAAATAAGCACAGAAGAAAGAGGTCAATTTAAAAAATAAAAATATGTCACTTTACATTTCTATCTTAATCGCCGGATTCGGAGGGGGAGTAGTAAGGGGTCTGATTGGATTTTTAAAACATCAATATGATTACAAGAATACTGGATTCAATCTTCCATACTTCTTTGTTATGATGTTTCTCTCAGGAATAGTTGGTTTATTAGTCGCAATCGGAATAGACCAGTCTTTTATTTCTTTTGAAGGAGTTTCTTATGTCTCCCCAGCTATTGCTTTTATCATTGGTTATGCTGGTGGTGATTTCCTTGATAATATCTACAAAATACTTTTAAAAAAGAGTAAGTAAAGCTTTAGCTTAGACGATAATAAGCTAAGGTTTGTCTTTTATTTAACTCATTAGTTTCTTAAAACAAAAAATGTACATGAATAAAAAAGGTTTCACGTTGATTGAATTGTTAGTAGTGATTGCTATTATTGGAATCCTTTCTGGTTTTGTCGCTGTTCAAATGAATAACGCGGCCAATGTTACAAAGGATACCAAAAGAAAAGCTGACATTGAGCTGATTAAGAACGCTCTTATCTCTTATCGTGCTGAGAATTATAGCAGTACTCCAGTGGAAGACTGCAAGATTGAAGAGTGTGTTAATCTCCCAACCTCTTTAGTACCATTCTTAGGCAGTCTTCCTACTGACCCTAATGCTTCCGAGAGTTATCGTTATTCGTCAGATGGAACCAATTGTTCTCTCTATGCTACTCTTTCTGACGGTTCTGTTTATAACTATTCATGTGCAACTAATAAAATATCTAGCCTTCTTCCTGAAAGTGGTTCATGTGGAACGGCCGGTGGTTCAAATTCCTATACCGCTCCTTCAACTAATCTTTGTAGCGAAGGAGACCCTTCGGAAGTTACAGGAACGGGTCCTTGGAATTGGACCTGTTCAGGCAGTTACGGGGGAGTATCAGCTTCTTGCGTAGCTAATCTTTCAGTTAATGCAACTTGTGGAGACAGCAATGGAGCTAACTTAAGTTCAATCCCAACAACTAATCTTTGTAATCAAGGAAACCCAACAGCAGTTACTGGTTCTGGTCCTTGGAATTGGAATTGTGAAGGATTATACGGAGGGACAACTCTGGCTTGTGCAACGGGTGGAGTTCCGGTTAATGGAGATTGTGGGAGTAGCAATAATGCTAACTTAAGTTCAATTCCTTTAACTAATCTTTGTAATCAAGGGAATCCAACAGCAGTTACTGGTGCTGGTCCTTGGAATTGGAATTGTGAAGGATTATACGGAGGGACAACTCTGGCTTGTGCAACAGGCGGAGTTCCTGTTAACGGAGCTTGTGGTTTAGCTGCTAAAGCCTATGCTTACACTGATACGGCCTATGCTGGCGCCTATTGTACTACTGGAACACAAAGCAGTAGTCCAGACTTCCCATTAGCTGGTGGTTCATCAACCTGGACTTGTATAGGAGCCTACACAGGAACAAATAGTGGAACTTGTACGGCAACTCGCGCTACTGCTCCAGTTTATACTTGCGGAAGCTCTACTCATTCTGAAGCTGATTGTACAGCTATCGGCGGAACATTAGTTGTCAGTGGAGAATGTAAGATTTGTAAGTTTAGTGGCGCCTCTTGTCCTAGTGGTTGGAGTCCTTATCTCAGTTGGACAACTATTCCTTCCAAGACTTGCTACAATGGATATGATATGAATATGTGTACTTGGGAATGTGTTTATCCATCTTGTGACCCTAACACCATTGTTTACTACTTCGGTTTAGCTTGTGGTTATTCTGGACATGGATTCAGTAATAATTCAACAGTAAAGAACAGATGTTATTATGGACACTGTGGATTATGGGCTGATTGTTATGGTACAGTTACTGAAATCGGTTGCTTCTAATCAATTTGATTTAATTGTTGCACTAATCGTATCAATATGATACGATTAATGCATATAAATGATACGCAATGATAAAATTGAACGCAAAACAACAGAAAATAGTAACTATCCTATTAAAGAGGGGCGAAACGCAGTCGTCAGTAGTTTTGGAAGAGTTAGTTAAAATAGGAGAAAGCATGTCTCTTGTTACAGTAAAAAGAGCTTTATCCGAAATGGTAAAGTCGGGTGTTTTAGTTACCGCCGGCTCAGGAAGGGCGGTGAAGTATAGTGTAAGCACAATTGGAAAACTATTTTTTAATGTAGATGTCTACGCTTATTGTTCTATTGATCCAGATAAAAGATACGGCTTAAGGCAGTATAATTTTGATTTGTTTTCTTCTATTCCTAATAATATTTTTAGCGATGAAGAATTAAAGTATCTGGAAAACGTGACTAAAAAATATAAGCAAAGAACAAATGATTTCTCATCAATTATTCAAAGAAAAGAATTAGAAAGATTTGTAATTGAATTGTCTTGGAAATCATCAAAGATTGAAGGGAATACTTATACCTTGCTTGATACCGAAAAGTTAATTTTAGAAAACAAAAAGGCAGCTGGGAAAACAGAAGAAGAAACGAGAATGATTTTAAACCACAAGGATGCCTTTAACTTTATTTATAAAAATGCAAAGCAGTTTAAGACTATTACTAGAAAAAATGTGGAAGAACTGCATTTTATCTTAACTAAGGATTTAGAAATAAATAGTGGATTAAGAAAGGCCATGGTTGGAATTACTGGATCGACCTACAAACCGCTTGATAATGTTTATCAAATTAGCGATGCGTTAGATGCTCTTGTAGCAATGATAGGGCGGATAGAAACTCCATATGCAAAGGCACTAATGGCTCTACTTGGAATAAGTTATGTTCAGCCATTTGAAGACGGTAATAAAAGAACTGGCCGTCTTATGGCAAATGCTATATTGTTAGCTTATGGTCTTCCTCCTCTTTCTTATCGTAGTGTTGATGAAGACGAATACCGCAAGGCAACATTGGTTTTCTATGAATTAAATTCAATAATGGAATTCAAAAAGATATTTATTTCCCAATACGATTTTACAGCTCAAAATTATATTATAGTTTAGAATATTAATATGGAAAAAGAAAAAACAGTCGAAGAATTGAAGCGAAGAATCCTCGTTCTAGAGGACCGTCTTTGACTTATCTAACATTAAGAAAAGAATAGCTAAATTGGGAAAGGAAGTAGAAAGACCTGATTTTTGGAATAACCAAGAAGAAGCTAAAAAGCTTTCTCAAGAATTATCTGATGCTAATGAAACAGTTGACTCAATTGAAGAATTAAAAAGAAGTGTTGACGATGTTTCTGATTTAATGAATGTTTTGAGTGAAGAAGAGTTTGAGCAAGAAATTGAGAAAATCGAGAAGAAATTAAAAGGCAAAGAAAACGAAATATATTTTAATGGTAAATACGACAAAGGAAATGCTATTCTATCAATCTACTCAGGTGCTGGTGGACAAGATGCGCAAGATTGGGCGGCAATGCTATTACGAATGTTTGAAAGATATTGCGAAAGGAAAAGATTTAAAGTGGAAGTATTAGACGAGTCCTTTGGTGAAGGAGGGGGAAGTGAGGGCCGAGAAGGAATTAAATCAGCCACCTTATCAATCTCTGGTAAATATGTTTACGGATTATTAAAAAAAGAAACAGGAGTTCATCGATTGGTAAGAATATCTCCTTTTTCAGCCCAGAAATTAAGACATACCTCTTTTGCTTTGGTTGAAGTATTACCAGAAATAGCCGAGAGTGAGGTGGAGCTCAAAGCCGATGATTTGAAAGTAGATTATTACAAAGCTTCTGGTCCTGGTGGCCAGTATGTGAATAAGAGAGAATCAGCGGTAAGAATAACTCATGCTCCTTCGGGAATAGTGGTTACTTGTCAGTCAGAAAGATTACAAGGAAAGAACAAAGACCAGGCTATGAAGATGTTAGCTTCTAAACTTTATCAATACAATTTAGAGAAACAAGAAAAGACGATGTCGGATATAAAAGGGGAGAAGGTTTCGGCAAGTTGGGGAAACCAAATCCGTTCCTATGTCCTGCATCCTTACAAAATGGTTAAGGATTTAAGAACAGAAGTTGAATCAACTCAACCCGACAAGGTATTAGATGGAGAATTAGATGATTTCTTAGAAGCAGAAATTAAAATATAATATAATGAATAAAAAGGGCTTTACTTTAATTGAATTACTAATTGTTATTGCTATTATCGGCATCTTGACCGGCTTAATTGCCGTCGGAATGAATGGAGCTAAATTAGCAGCTCAGGATTCAAAAAAGAAAGCCACAGTTGATTCAATTAAGAAAGCTTTAATTATTGACAAAGTGGGAACAGGGAAGTATCCGATTGAAAGTGGTTGTACTATTGGTTTTGATTGTGGAATCCTTGATCCAGTATTACAACAATATCTTCCTCCTGATTTAGATGGAAATTTTACTTATCAATCAAATGGAGTTGGCTGTACTGTTTCTACTATTCTTTCAAATGGCTATACTTACCAATATGATTGTTTGACTAATGCTTATTCCACTAACGCTCTTGTTGATGGTTCTTGTGGCAGTAGTGATGGTGCTAATTTAAGTTCAATTCCCATGACGAATCTTTGTAATGCTGGAGAAGCTTCGCTTGTTAGCGGAACAGGTCCATGGAGCTGGACTTGTACTGGATATTTTGGCGGAACAGTGGACTCTTGTGTGACCGGAGCTTTACCAGTTAATGGAGTTTGTACGGTTGGTTTAGCATATGTTTCTACTCCAGGAAATGGATCTTGTTCTAGTGGAACAGCTACTGCCGTTACTGGTTCGGGTCCGTGGTATTGGGGCTGTAATGGAGTTAATGGTGGAACTAACACCTCTAGTACGGCTTGCAGTGCTTCAAAAACTATTCATGGCGATTGTGGTTCAGCAGCAAAAACTTATAGTGGCGAGACTGCACTCTCCGGAACTTTATGTACAACAGGTAGTCCAAGTCCAGCATCTCCTACTCTTTTACCTTGTGGAACAACAAGCTGGACCTGTAGTAGTGTAAACACTTCAAATGCCAATTGTTACGCAACAAATAATGGTTATTGGCTCTATGGGCACGGACACACATCATGTCAATGTATTGCTATTGGAGGTACTCCTGATTATCATTACTCATCGGGTGGTGCTCAGTATTGTTATCCGGGCGGTGCCGCGGGTGGTCAATATAATTGTGGAGGTAGCGTCCCCAATCCTCCTGCATCAGGATGGTGTTGCTATAGTTATAACGGATATGATTGTTATTAAACTTTAATACTTTTAATTTTTCTGATATAATTCATTCATATGATAGAATTTAAAAATGTTTCAAAAGAATATCCTCCTAACCTAGTTAAAGAATCAAAGGTAGCTTTGCAGAATATTAGCTTTACCGTGAAGCCAGGTGAATTTGTTACTTTATGCGGCAGGTCAGGAGCTGGAAAAACAACTATCCTCAAAATGATTTCTTGTGAAGAGAAACCATCTTCGGGAATAGTGATGTTTAATGACATCAATACTTTGGATGTTAAAAAAAGTGATGCCTATTTAATTAGACAAAAGATTGGCTTTATCTTCCAAGACTACAAACTCTTAGCTTACAAAACTGTTTTCGAAAATGTCGCTTATGCTCTTGAAGCTTTTGATTTTAATCCTAAGCTAGTTAAGGACGAGGTAATGCAAGTATTAGAGTTAGTTGGATTAGAAGGGAAGATTAATTGTTTACCTAAAGAATTATCTGGTGGAGAAAAACAAAGAGTTTCGATTGCTCGTGCTTTGATTCACCGACCCGAGATAATTTTAGCTGATGAGCCAACGGGAAATCTTGACCCATATCACACTCGAGAAATCATTAAAATACTTTTAAAGATTAATGAGTCTGGTTCAACCGTTATTTTATCAACCCACAGTCGAGAAACAGTTAATGCTCTAGAAAAGAGGGTAATTACTTTGGAAAATGGAAGAATAATTAGAGATGAAGAAAAAGGAGTCTTCTCCTTGTAATACATATGATAAACTTTTTTAGAAAAACATTTAAAAATGGATGGGAGAACTTTTGGCGACAAGGGTTTTTAACCTTTGCTACTTCTTTGGTTATCTTCATCGCGGTAATTTTAGGAACCGCTCTGTATTTCTTTCAGGGTGGAGTTTCTTTCTTAACTCAGCAACTAGAAGACAAGATAGATATTTCTGTTACTTTTAAAGCGGGAGTGCAGAGAGATACAATTTTACAAATTAAAGATAGTTTGATGTCTTTGAACCAGGTTAAGAAGATAGATTATATCTCTTCAGAAGAAGCTTACGATGCTTTTGTTAAGACGCACGAAGGAGACCCATATATGGAAGCTTTAAGTTTATTAGGAACTAATCCTTTCTTACCAGCCTTAAGAATACAAACAAAAGAGCCGTCACAATACAAAGAAGTTTCTGCTTACTTAGCGAAAGATGAATACAAGGATTTGATTAATGAGGTTAATGATTACAAAAGGGGAGTGATGATTGGAAAGCTAACTGACATTACCAGAAGCGTTCAGGTTTTAGGTTTGTCATTAACGGTTTTCCTTTCCTTAATTGCGGTAATTATTACCTTCAATACTTTAAGACTTAGTATTTATTCTCAAAAGGAGGAAATAGAAATCATGAGGCTAGTGGGGGCTAAGAATAGCTTCATTAGAGGCCCATTTTTGGTCCAGGGAGGGCTTTGCGGACTCTTTGCGTCTATAATATCATTTATGCTTTTAACGATTGTGCTATTCGCATTAAACACCCAACTCACTACTTTGTTTATGGGATTCGATTGTTTGCTTTTCTTTAAATCAAATATTCTAGCGGTGCTATTATTAGAACTGGTAATTGGTTTAGGTTTAGGACTTCTTTCTTCTTACTTCGCGGTAAGGAAATATTTAAGGGATTAAAAAAATGAACAAATTAGTCAGACAAGCTTTTACTTTGATAGAGCTATTAGTCGTAATAGCTATCATTGGTATTTTGTCTGGCTTGATTGTGGTTAGTATGGGCGGGATGACACAGAAAGCGACAATTGCTAAGGCGCAGGTTTTTTCTAACTCACTCAGAAATTCATTGATGCTTGATTTAGTGGCAGAATACAAATTAGATGGTAATGCTATTGATAGCTGGGGAGGGCACAGCACAGGGACAATAACTGGAGCTGCTTCGTCTACTGATTGCGTGCAAGGAACTTGCTATTCTTTTAACGCTACGAATAGTGATAATATTAGTATTCCTTATGATGCTGATTTGAAACCAACGGGAGAAATAACTGTTTCGGTCTGGGCGAGTATGACTAATTGGGCAATAACTGATGCGAGAATAATAAGCTGCACAGAGACTGGAGGATATCATATAGCTTTGTCTCCGACAAACAGTAATACAGCATTATTTGTGAACGGATCATATCGAAGCCTTTCTTTTTATGGCACTCCACCAGTTCCTGGTTGGCACTATTTCGTTTTTACTTATGATGGAAGATATTTTAAGAATTATTTTGATGGAGTTTATAAGAGTCAGTATGATGCCACCGCAACTTATCCAATCGCCTATAGTGTTAATAACGGTTTAATAATAGGGGGAGAGGCTGGGGGAGCCAATGTTGCGGCTGGTAGTTATTTTACTGGAAATATTGATGAGGTTAGAATTTTCAAAAAAGGAATTACAGTTTCTCAAATTAAAGAACAATATTTTACAGGATTAAATAATTTGTTAATTAATGGTAATATAACAAGAGAAGAATATTTATCTAGATTAAGTAATTATGCATCAAATAATTAGAAAAGCTTTTACCTTAATTGAACTATTAGTTGTAATAGCTATTATTGGTATTTTATCTGGCCTAATTGTTGTTAGTATGGGTGGGATGACGCAAAAAGCTACTATTACTAAAGCACAAGTTTTTTCTAATTCTTTAAGAAATTCTTTATTAAATAATATTGTAGCTCAATATTCTTTTGACGATATTACGGATTATAATACTTCAACTAAAGTTCTTAATTCTACAGCGGGGAATGTTCCTGATTCTTGGTCAACGAATGAAGGCCAAGCTTATGGTGGGCCGATACTTAAAGAAGGTAATGATTGTGTTTCAGGGAAATGTCTTTCTTTTGATGGAAATAGTGATTATGTAAATTGCGGGAATAAGCCCAACTTAAAAGATATGAGTGCTTTGACCATAGAAGCATGGATAAAGGGTGTCTCTTATGTTCATTATGCCGGAGTAGTTTCAAAATGGAGTTGGCATAATCAGCAACATTATGATTTTGGTTATTTTGAAAATGGCTCATCTTCTAAATTAGGTAATATATTTTTTGGAGTTGCTTCAACGCTTACAGATGATACTGGATTAGATAGTATTGCTAGCATCACTAATTTAGATTTGAATAAATGGTATCATGTTGTTGGTTCTTTTGAAGGCTCATCCTTTTTAAAAATATACATTAATGGTATTTTAGATAATTCAAAGGGCACAACAACCACAAAAATAAGCAACGGTTCATATAATACAGCTATAGGAGTATATGCCAACTATTTTTTCAATGGTATTATTGATAATGTTCGCATATATAACGCCACTATTCAGGCATCCCAAATCAAAGAAAACTATTATTCAGGATTAAATAGTTTATTTATTAATGGTGGTATTACCAAAGAAGAGTATCTATCTAGAATAAATAGTTATGCAAAGAATTAAACAAATAGCATTTACCTTAATAGAATTGCTGGTCGTGATTGCGATTATTGGTATTTTGTCTGGCTTGATTGTGGTTTCAATGGGTGGAATGACGACCAAGGCTAATATTGCTAAAGCACAAGTTTTTTCTAATTCATTAAGAAATTCATTAATGATGAATTTAATTGCTGAATATAAGTTGGATGGAAATGCTAATAATTCTTGGAGCCGAACCAATGGAACGGTTTATGAGGCAGTAACTATAACTTCTGGTTGTATACAGAATTATTGCTTATCTTTTGACGGTTCTAATGATTATGCAGAGGCAACATTAAGTTCTTTTTCGTTCGAGACAATCAGTGCGTGGATAAAGCTAAATAATTATCCAGCCTCAGGAAAAGTTTTAGGAATTAGTGCCCACACGCAGGGAAATAATGCGGCTGAGTCTTTTGATAAGATACTTTATGTTGATGAAAATGGTAAAGCTGGTTGGTATATTTGGGACACAGCGGAGCGCAAAATAATTGGGACAACTTCTTTACAATTAAACACATGGTACAATATTGTAGGAGTTGTTGGAACTGGAGGTCAAAAAATATTTGTAAATGGACAACAAGAAAATGTTAATACGTCAGTAACCTCTAGTTGGAGCGGAGGGACATTGTTTGATATTAGTTTTAATATTGCAACAGCCGGAGAAACACATTTGGCAGCAGATCATTTTAATGGCCTCATAGATGATTTTAAAATATATAACGCAGTAATACCTACTTCTCAAATTAAAGAACAATATTTTGCTGGATTGAATAGTCTTTTATCTAGTGGTAATATTGATGCAAAAGAATACAGTCTAAGAATTGAATCAATTGCATTAAAATGAACAAGTTAATTAAACAAGCTTTTACTTTGATTGAATTATTAGTCGTGATTGCCATCATCGGAATTCTTTCTGGTTTGATTATTGTTTCAATGGGAGGAATGACACAGAAGGCGACAATTGCTAAAGCTCAGGTTTTTTCTAATTCTTTAAGGAATTCTTTATTAAATAATATTACAGCTCAATATTCTTTTGACGATATTGTTGATTATAATACCTCAACTAAAGTTCTTAATTCTACCGCGGGGAATGTCCCTGATTCTTGGAATAATAATGACGGGCAGGCTTACGGTGGCATAATTTTAAAAGAAGAAAGTAATTGTATCTCAGGACATTGTCTTTCCTTTGACGGAACAGATGATTATACGAACCATGGAGATATTTTTGATAGTTTGTCTAATATGTCGTACGGTTTTTGGGCCAAAAAGATTTCTGAAAACAACCGTTTCGTTCTGAGTAAGGGTTATAATAATTTTGGTTTCATTCTTGGCAACAGCTCTTGTATAATATATTTCTCTAATGGCTCTGGCGGCTACACGCCAATAGGTTTGAATATTAATGTTCAAACAACCGAATGGAATTATTATGTCGTGAGTAAGAACGGAACAACTGTTGCCCTTTATGTTAATGGAACATCAGTATCATCGGGACCACATTCAATTCCCGTTACACTTCCTAATACCGCCTTTAATTTTAACATTGGAAGAGACTCACAAGAGAGCAATTTATATTTCGATGGTTTAATTGATGACGTTAGGATATATAATGAGGCAATGCTAACTTCTCAAATTAAAGAAAATTACTACATTGGATTGAATAGTCTTTTAGCTAATAGTAATATTGATGCAAGAGAATACGGAGAAAGAATTAATTCTATCGCATTAAAATGAATAAATTAACTAAACAAGCTTTTACTTTGATTGAGTTATTAGTGGTGATTGCCATTGTTGGTATTTTGTCTGGCTTAATAATGATATCAATGAACGGAAGCTTTACTTTGGCTAATGATGCCAAAAGGAAAGCTAGTATTAATACTTTAAAAAAGGCATTGATGTATTATGGTGTTTCAAACGGGAAGACATATCCTATCCAAAATACATTATGTGATATTGGCCCAGTTGGGATAACTAATAGGTGTACAACTTTGGCGACTGCACTAGCAGAATCTCTCCCTGTTCTCCCAGTTGACCCTGTTTCTGGGTACTATACTTATATTTCTGACGGAACAAATTTTACTCTTTCAGCCACTCTTTCTAACTCCGATTCTTATTCTGTGACAGCAACTTCTGGTCCTGTTTCTGCCCCGGCTCTGGCAACCTCTTGTTTATCAATACTGAACTCAGGCAAATCAACTGGAAACGGAAATTACACGATTTATCCTTCTGGTACAGCTGTTCAAGTTTATTGCGACATGACGACTGATGGAGGAGGATGGACAAAAGTATATCAATCCGCAGCTAATGAGAATTCAACCACTCTTCAGTATATAAGCGGAACAACACCGCTTATTGCTGGGTCAACGATGATGTTTGCCTTTATTAACGAGTCTACTAATGCTCTTTCTAGTGCTTGGAAATTCACGACTCCATCTGTTTTCTATACCAGTACGCCGATGACAGGAGTGCAATGCGGATACACTAGTATTACTGCGACTAGAATTAGCGATAGCACTACAACAACGAAGCTTTTAAGGTATGGACATGGGAGCTTTGGAGCTGTTTGTGACGAGGGCTGTAATAGTACTTGGGGGCAAATTTGTTTGAAGAGTAATGGAACGCAAGGTTCTGCCGGTGGTTATTCAGATTTCCCGATGTTCACGACTTTTGCGGTTGATGCCACGTTTGATAATTGTACTAGGTCAGACGAAACATATTCTAATATTGCATGTTCAGCCACTAAAAGGTTCGTCATTTTTGTTAGGTAATTTTGTATTCAATAATTTATTAATTAATGAATAAATTAATTAAAAAAGCTTTTACTTTAATTGAGTTATTGGTGGTGATTGCGATTATTGGTATTTTGTCTGGACTAATTGTTGTTTCGATGGGTGGAATGACGGAAAAGGCGACTATTGCTAAAGCGCAAGTCTTTTCTAACTCACTAAGAAATTCATTAATGTTGGATATCGTGAGCGAATGGAAATTTGATGGCACAGGAAAAAATGATGGAGAGGCGGCTGATATTATTTATGTTGATGATACATGGGGAAAGAATGATGGATATTTTTGTTCTGTAAATGCTTCTAATCCTCACCCCTTTCCAACAGTTAAAACTGGAAATAATTGCATAAGTGGTTCTTGTTTATACTTTGATAATATTGATGACAATATCAGAACTAGTTCATCACTAAGATATACTGGAGGGGGAATGACTATTTCCGCTTGGGTTAAAATTGATTCTGCAGCTGCCAATTCGTCTTACCTCGTCAGTAAGCCTTGGAATGGTAATGGTTATTATAATTATTATTTTTATTGGAATGCTACCAATACAATTAGTTTTTGGATTGGAGGAGATAGTAACAATGGGCCAGTTATTTCAAGTCCAGCTAATGTTGTAAAGAATAAGTGGCACCACATTGTCGCTACTGTAAATTCAGACACGGCTAGCCAGTCTCCCAAGGCAATAAAACTATTTGTTAATGGTGATTCGGTTGCTTCAGGGATACACACTATAACAACCTGGGTTCCTACTTTGGGTGGGGCAGACCAATTAGTAGACCTTGCTATTGGACACGTATACCGATGTGACCAGTCAGTTCCTGAACGTTTTTTCCATGGCTATATGGATGAAGTCAGGATATACAATGCAGCTATTCCAACCTCACAAATCAAAGAACAATATTTTGCTGGATTGAATAGTTTATTAGCTAATAAAACTATTAATTCTAGTGAATATTATTCAAAAATTCAGGAATTTTCTTCTATTGATTTCTGACTCTTTTAATGGTAAAAAGTAAATATATTCGGAGGTCGTCTAATGGTAGGACACCAGGTTCTGGCCCTGGTAATTGGGGTTCGAGTCCCTACCCCCGAACAATAATAAGTAAAATAACAGCATGACAGTAAGTAAACGAGTAAAACAGGTATATACATCATTTTTTATTGCAGCAGGGTTTGCTTGCTTTCACGGAATATTGAATCTGATTTACGACCGACAGGAATGGATATCATTAGTTCTTTTAGCGCTAGCCGTAATTATCTTTATGCTTGCCGCCATTTATAGTATAATGGAATTCATCATGACTAAGGAACCTAGTGATTTGTGGAAGTTAGGATTCTTAGGACTATTTGGATTAGTTGGATTAGTTCCGGGAGTTGGTTATGGTTTCTTTGGTCTGTTCGGTCTCTTTGGTTTCTTTGGCTCAAGACAATATTTTTAATTAAAAATATGAACAAAGATATATTATTTATCGTTACCATTTTCATTTTAATTATTCTCGGTATTTATTTTGTCTTTATCAATGGGGGATTGTCTACTAATCCCGCCTTCAATATTCTAAACAGTATCAAGCAAGATACTAAAGTTAATTTTTCTAGTATTCAGAAAGAGAATTTTCAATACAAGTATGAGAGCGGAGAGAATGTAAATATTGCGGGAATGGGCTTTTCAGTTCAAGAAATTACTAATGACCAATCTGATTCAGTAAGGAAATACTTTGAAGATAATGGTTTCGGGATAGACTTTTTTGAAATGGGAAGCGACTTGTCAGGTATTTCTTACTACAGCAAGGATAAAAATGCTTGCCGTATTAAAATTTCTATCCTAACTGATGCGCAAGGATTGCCTCAAGCTGTTAACAAATTAAACGTCGGTGTTGTTTGCGGAGTATTAGCAAAGTAATTTTAAGTTATGGAGAGAAAACAAGTGTCATCTTCAGACATATGCTCAATCGGATATGATTGCCAATCATCAATTTTAGAGGTGGAATTTGTTAGTGGCGATGTCTACCAATACTTTAGCGTTCCAGAACATTTATACAATGTTTTAATGGTTTCTGATTCTAAGGGACAATTTTTGAACGACAATATAAGATTTGGATATAGATACCAAAAGATTAGTTAATATGTTTAATCCTAAAACTGAAAGAATTAAAGATTTAGTAGAAGAAAATTCAGAAGTTATAGAAGAGATGAATACTATTTTTGGTTCTTCTTCAAGATTATACATAGATTATGCTAATGTGCGTCCATGGTGTATGAAACTGGGATGGCATATTGATATCAAGAGATTAAAGCAGTTTTTAGATTCTTTTGATGCGGTGAAAGAAGTTAATTTTTACAGTGGTTATCTTGATGGTGATAAACAGTCCAAAAGGGAGATAAAAGACGCAGAAGACCAAAAATATCTTGTCAGAACTAAGGCCGTTAAAATCATGCAATTCCCGATTAGGGCAATGAGCGTCCCGAAGGATTCAACGGCTATTTTAGATCACTTTATTAGGCGTGCATTATTGAGGAAATATGAAGTAGGAACAATTGAGTTCTTGAATGAGCGATTTTTAGATATGAACAAAAAAGGAGAATACTATATTGAGGATAGAAAATGTAATTTTGATGTAGAGATTAGCACAGATATGATTCTTGATTTTGATAAAAATGAGACAGAGACCTTTATTTTATGGAGCGGAGATAGTGACTTTGCTGATACTCTAGAAAAATTACTTAAAGCTGGCAAGAAGGTAATATTATTTGCTACCGCTAGAAAAGTTTCTAAAGAGCTTTCTTCTTTGGGAAAAGAAGGATTATTCATTTTTGACATTCAAAAGATCAGAGATTTTATTTGTTGGAAGAAGGAAATGAAATGCAAAAGGGGCCACAGTGAAGTGGTCCCTAAGCTCTAGAATTCGTGACTTTTAGGTCAATTTGAGTATAATAAAGTAATAACAGATTGTCAACTTCTAAAATATGGAAAACTGTATTTTTTGCAAAATAGTAAATAACGAGATTCCAAGCTATAAGGTTTACGAAGACGATTTAGTTTTTGCCTTTTTAGATATTAACCCGGTGAGCAAGGGCCATGTTTTGGTTGTTCCTAAGAAACACTTTAAAGATATTTTTGAAATCGAGGAAAAGTATTTAGAGAGAATAGTTATTGTTGGACAGAAGATTGCTAAGAAAATGAAAGATGTTTTAGGTATTGATGGAGCCAACCTATTTCAAGCTTCGGGAGCTTGCGCTGAACAATCAGTTTTTCATTTTCATCTACACGTTATTCCTCGAAGTGAAAGCGATTCTCTTCATTTTTCTCATGTAGCATTAGGGGATATTTCTGAAGAAGAATTCAAGGAAGTAGCGACTAAATTGAAAATAGAGGCATAAAAAGATATAATAAAGACAATGAAAAAAAATACAGCAAAAACTAAAGAAGTAAAGAAGCCAGTGGTCTTAGCTAAAGAAAGCGAGACAGAAACAAGTGGTAAAAAAGTTAAGATTAAAGTAATTGGAATCGGAGGTGGAGGGGGCAACATTATTGCCGAGCTTTTAAAGAAATTAAAAGATTTTTCGGCACAAAAGATAGAGTTTATTGCTTTGAATACTGACAGCCAAGCTTTGAAGTCTTTACCTAAGACATTGAAGACAATTTCTTTTGGAAATAAACTAACGAGAGGATTGGGAACAGGAAGAGATGTGGAAATAGGAGAAAAAGCTGCTCGAGAAGATATTGAAAAAATGAAAAGCTTATTTTCTGATGATAAAGACTTGTATATCTTTATTTCTTCCTTAGGTGGAGGAACAGGAACGGGAGCAACCCCAGTTTTGACTAAGATAGCTGAAGATATGGGATTAACTACGTTGGGCATTTTCACAACGCCTTTTTCTTTTGAAGGAAAGAAGAAGATGGATATGTCTTTGAAAGCTCTAGAAACAATAAAGGGCAACCTTAATGCTTTTATGGTTCTTCCTAACGAGAAGATATTTTCATTAACCAAAGAAGAAGTTTCTTTCACTGACTCATTGAACCTTTTAAATGATAAGCTAGCTGAATCATTAGAAGGGCTATTACGCACTATTTATTCTCCTGGATTAATCAATATTGATTGGGCAGACATTAAAACAATTCTCGAAGGAAAGAAGAAGATTGCTTATCTTAATTTTACTAAGGGAAAGTCAAACCAAACAGCTGACGACATTAGCAAGAACCTATTAAAGAATCCAATTCTAGAATACAAGTTTGAGAATGCTGACAATGTTATGTTTAATATTGAAGCTTCCAAAGATTTATCACTTCAATTATTGTCACAAATTAGTGAGAAAATCAGCGAATTAGCTCCTAATGCGAAGATTATCTTTGGTTTATCTCAGAATCCTAAATCGAAAAACGAAATCAGAGTGACCATTTTAGCTACTTCTTCAGAGGAAGATAAAACAGTTAAAAAAACAAAAACTACAAAAAAGAAAGGAAAAGAAGCAAAAGAGGATAAGGTTATAGTAATGAAAGTTAAAAAACAAAAACCAAAAATAGAGAAGAAAGAAGAAGAGGCCGAAGAAGAAGTTGTTGAGGTGAGAAGGTCAGCTTTGGAAATAAAAGAAGCAGAGAAAAAAGAAGAAGAGGCTGAGGAGGAAGAAGAAAAGATATTTGAAATTCCTGCCTTTTTAAGAAAACAAAAAAAGAACAAATAATTTAAAGCAGATATAATGAAAAACTTTAAGTCGAGGGCTTTTACCTTGATAGAATTATTAGTCGTGATTGCCATTGTTGGAATTCTTTCTGGTTTGGTTTTCGTACAACTGAACGGAGCAATTGGAGCATCTCAGGACGCAAAAAGAAAGGCTGATATCAGTACCATTAGAAAGGCTCTCCTTAATTATTCTGTTTTTAACGGTAATACTTATCCGATTGCCGATTGTCCTATTAGCAGTTCTTGTACTGTATTGTATGATGCTTTAGTTCCTGAATATCTTCCATCTCTTCCTACTGATCCTGCCTCTGGGAATTATACTTATACCTCTGATGGAACAAGCTTTACCGCAACTGCTAATCTTTCTAATTCAACAACCTATTCTTATAATTCGATAACTGGATTTTCCGGTGGAACACCATCTGCGGAAGCATGGCTTTCTGGCTATAGTAAGAGGAAAGCAGTTGCAGTCAATGCCCCCAGCTCATTATCTAACTATCAAGTTGTTTTAACTGTGACATACGACTCAGATATGCAGGTTGACTTTGATGACTTAAGATTTACTACTTCCGACAAGACAACGCTAATGAACTACTGGATTGAATCAAAGACTAATTCTTCCATTGCCAAGATTTGGATTAAAGTTCCAACCCTTACTTCTGGTTCTAATACAATCTATATGTATTATGGTAATTCTTCCGCGGTTGCGGCTTCTAACGGTTTTAATACTTTTGATTTTTTTGATGACTTCAATACTGGTTCAGCTCCTAGTTCACACTGGACAGTTGTTGAAGGAACATGGAGTATAAATAGCCAACAGCTTTATCAGTCGGCTACGACCGACAGATTTTTACAGATTGTGACTGATTACACTGGCACTGATTATATAGTTGAGGCTGATGTTGAAATACTTGATGAATATGAGAACAACATGGGAGCATTATTAGTTGCCAGGTCCAACCCAGCAGTTTATGCTAATTGTCATTCGGCTGGATTGTACAGGACATATAGTACGGCTGTTAAGAATTTTTATTTAAGCGCTTATGGCAAAGGGGGAACTTGTGCTTTTGCTACTTGGTATAAAGCTAGGCTTGTTGCTAATGGAAGTAATTTTCAATTATATATTAATAATTCTTTGACTCTTTCGGGAACTTCCGCACTTTATCCTTCAGGATATGCTGGATTAGCTGCTCAAGCAGCCCATGCTAGATTTGATAATTTTCTAGTTAGGAAGTATGCTTCATCTGACCCAACATCAGCATTTAATACCGAGGAAAGTAATTAAATTATAAGTATATTTTAAAGACATATGAAAAAAACAGTTACAAAAGCAATTTTCCCAATCGCTGGGATGGCAACCAGATTCTTGCCATTATCTAAAGTAATTAGTAAAGAATTAATTCCTTTAGTTGATAAGCCTTTGGTGCACTATAACGTAGAAGAGGCATTGAAGGGAGGAATTGAAGAAATACAATTTGTCGTAAGGAAGAATCAAAAAGACGTCATGGGATATTTTAAAGAAAATTCTGATTTGGAAAAACTTCTAACTGAAAACAACAAGAAGGAAGAACTATCAATGTTAAATGGATTAAAGGAGGTTTTAAAGAAGATTAAGTTTTCTTCAGCAATACAAAAGAAGCCCTCAGGAGATGTTGATGCAATCTATGCCGCTCGTGAATTTGCTAAAAATGAACCAGTGGGAGTTTTCTTTTGTGATGATATTATTCACTCTAAAGAACAATCAGGCTTTGAACAACTAAAAGAGGTCTTCGAGACTTGCCAAAGGCCAGTTGTAGCCCTTAAAAGACTGCCTAAGGACAAGCTTTCTAGCTATGGAGTAGTAGATGTTGAAAAGATAGCTAATGGCTTCTACAAGATAAAAGGAATGGTTCAGAAACCAAAGGGAGATGCTCCTTCTGATTTAGCGATGGTGGGTAGAATAATTCTAACCCCTGATGTTTTTAAAAGGTTCGAAGATGATAAGACAATGAGACAGAAGGATTATTCAATTATGCAAGTTCTAGGAAAGATGGCCGAAGAGGGTAGTGCTATTTATGGATATGAAGTCAAAGGAGATTGGTTGGAGTGTGGCAATAAGATGCTTTGGTTCAAATCATTTTTGACTTTAGCCTTGGACCATCCAGAATTCGGTCCTAAAATTAAAGAGTTTTTAAAAGACATTAAGTTATAACATGTACGATTTAATTATTATCGGTGGTGGGCCAGCTGGAATGACTGCGGGCATATATTCAGCCAGACAGAAGTTGAAAACTTTAGTTATTACTAAAGAGTTTGGCGGACAGATGACCCACAAAGCAGTAGATATTGAAAACTATCCAGGATTTGAAAAAATCTCTGGTTTTGAATTGATTGCTAAGTTTGAAGACCAAATGAAGCATAAGGGAATCGAAGTTTTGAATGATGAGGTTGTAGATCTTAAGAAAGAGAACAATGTTTTTATCATTTTAACTGAAGAAGGGAAAAAGATTGAATCAAAAACAGTCATTATTGCTACTGGGGCTGAACCAAGAAAATTGAATGTCAAAGGAGAGGCAGAATTTTTAGGCCGAGGGGTAAGTTACTGCACTACTTGCGATGGTCCTTTGTATAATGGAAAAGATGTTGCTATTATTGGCGGGGGAGAAGCAGGGTTCGAGGCAGCTTTCTTTTTGAATAGCTATGTAAACAAAATGTATGTTTTGGAGTATGGAGACACAATCAAGTGTGGAAAAGAAAATCAGGACAAGATTTGCGAAGTAGGCAAAGCAACGATTATTACTTCAGCCGAATTAAAAGAAATTAAAGGAAATGATTTTGTGAGCCAGATTATTTATCGTGATAGAAAAACCGATGAAGAAAAAACTCTTGAGGTACAGGGTGTGTTCGTTCAAGCTGGATATCAGCCAGCAACAGTTTTCTTAAAAGATTTAGTAGAATTAAATGAGAGGAGAGAAATTATTGTTAATTTTGAAACATTTGAAACTAAAACTCTGGGACTATTTGCCGTAGGAGATGTTAATTCTCAAAAAGTAAAACAAATTGTTGTTGCTTGCGGACAGGGAGCGGTTGCCGTAATCAACGCCTACAAATATATTAATGAAAAATAGCATTAGTAAAAAGTAATAATTTAATATCAAAAAAATGAGCTTAATTAAAAATATCAAAGCGAGAGAAATACTTGACTCAAGAGGGAATCCAACGATTGAAGTTGAATGCACAACCGAAGAAGGAATTTTTGTTGCTTCAGTCCCTTCTGGTGCTTCGACGGGAATGAAAGAAGCTTTTGAAATGCGCGATGGAACTCATCGCTACGGAGGCAAAGGTGTTTTAAAGGCAGTTAAAAATGTGAATGAAATAATTGCTCCTAAATTAATAGGAATGGATTGTGTTAATCAAAAAGAGATTGATGAGGCGATGATTAAATTAGATGGAACTGATGGAAAGTATAACTTGGGAAGCAATGGCATTGTGGGAGTTTCAATGGCGGTTTGTCGAGCCGGAGCAAAAGCTAAGAATTTAGAGCTATATGAATATATTGCTGAGCTTTTTGGTAATGATGAATTGAAAATGCCTCAGCCCGCCTTTAATATTCTTAATGGGGGAGCTCACGCTGATAACGGTCTTGATTTTCAAGAGTTTATGATTGTGCCTCATGGAGATAATTTTAGAGACTCATTACGAATGGGTTCAGAAGTGTATTACAAACTTAAAAGATTCTTAAAAGAAAGCTATCCCGATTTTCCAGTTAATGTTGGAGATGAGGGAGGGTTTGCCCCGCCAATCGAAGTTCCTGAGGTGGCCTTAGGTTTAATTGTGAAATCAATAGATGATTCAGAATTTACAGGAAAGGTAAAGATATTCTTAGATGTTGCTTCTAGTCAGTTTTACAAAAAAGAAAAAGGAGCGAGCGAAGGATATTATGGATTAAAAATGGGAGCTTTCTCTAATGCGGAAATGTTAGATTATTATTCCGATTTGACTAGAAATTATCCGATTATTGGAATTGAAGACCCTTTTGCGGAAGATGATTGGAAAGGGTTCGAAAGAATAACTAGTCGATTAGGAGAAAAAGTGATGATTATTGGAGATGATTTGTTGGTTAGCAGTGCAGCCATCATTAAAGAGGCGCAAATGAGAAAAGCCGCCACCGGAGCAATATTGAAAATCAATCAAGTTGGAACGGTAACTGAAATACTAGATGCGGCTAGAGCTTGTAAAGATGGAGGGTTTAAAACGGTTGTTTCTCATCGTTCAGGAGAAACCTGTGATAGCTTTATTGCTGATTTAGCGGTTGGAATTTCTTCTGACTATATTAAGTCAGGAGCGCCATCAAGAGGTGAGAGATTGGCAAAATACAATAGGTTGTGTAGAATAGAAGAAAAGATAATATAATATATAATAAAATGACTAAAGTAAGAGTGTTTTCAACCCCGATTTGTCCATACTGTTTTTCTTTAAAGAGATTTTTAACCGAAAAGGGAATAGAAGTAGAGTCGGTTGACGTTTCTTCTGACATGGAAGCGCAAAAAGAAATGATTGAGAAGACGAAGCAATCAACTGTTCCGGTTACTGATATTAATGGAGAATTTGTTGTAGGGTTTGATAGAAAAAGAATTTGTGAATTGTTAAATATTACAGATTAAAGAATAAGAAGAGTATAAACAAATAAACATATGGCAATAAAAATTGCAATCAATGGTTTTGGGAGAATCGGAAGGTGTTCTCTTCGCGCAATTATCAAAGAAAACATTGATATTGAAGTAGTCGCTATTAATGATTTGTCAGATAATAAAACTCTGGCTCATTTGTTCAAATACGATTCTTCTTATGGGGTTTTCGATGGAGAAGTTAAGCTCGAAGGCGGCTACATGGTTGTTAATGGAAAGAAGATATTGATGTTAGCAGAAAAAGACCCAGAAAAGCTTCCTTGGAAAGACATGGCAGTTGATGTGGTCTTAGAATGTACCGGAGTTTTCAGAGATAGAGTTGGTCTGACTAAACACATTACGGCTGGAGCAAAGAAAGTCATTATTTCCGCTCCTGCCAAAGACGATGACATTCCTTCTTACTTGTTGGGAATCAACATTAATGAATACAAAGGAGAGAATATCATTGATATGGGTTCTTGTACAACCAATTGTTTGGCTCCGGTAGTTAAGATTTTGGAAAATGAATTTGGAATTATCAAGGGATTTATGACGACAATCCATTCCTACACTAATGACCAGAATCTTTTAGATTTGCCTCATAAAGATTTAAGAAGAGCTAGAGCTGCCGCTGAGAACATTGTTCCTACAACTACTGGTGCCGCTAAGGCAATCGGGAAGGTAGTTCCTTCAGTCAAAGGAAAAATGGATGGAATTGCGGTTAGGGTTCCAACTCCTGTTGTTTCGCTAGTTGATTTAGTTTGTGAGCTCAAGAAAGAAACAACCGTTGAAGAAATAAATGCTGCTTTTGATAAGTATTCAAACACAGGAGAGATGAAGGGAGTCTTCTTCGTAGAAAAGAATCCTTTAGTTTCTTCTGATTTTAAAGGTAATTCTTTTTCTTCTGTCTTTGACCCAGAATATACTAAGGTTAATGGAAATATGGTTAAAGTTATGGCTTGGTATGACAATGAATGGGCCTATTCCTGCCGATTAGTAGAAATCGCAGCCAAGATTGGCGTAACAAAATAGGGAGTTTTACGTCTTCAATAGTGAAAGATAAATTCATGATTAATCACATTAATAAAACCTATTTTTTTACGAAAAAACCTCAATCTTTGAGTCACTTTTGGCTTGCCGACAATAACTAGATAGAATTATTATCAATAAACCAAAGCTGACTCATCATAGAGTCAGTTTTTTTAAAGATCTTTTAAAAAGGTGATGGAAATGGAAAGACATCTTGATGAGAATGGAGTCCAGATAATCTATGCTGATCACTCTGAAAGCATCGAGTCATGGCCTCTTGACCCCAAGCAAGGCTCCATTGAGCCCGTGAGGGAAAGTGTCCTCAGCCATTAGAGATGCAATGTTTATCATTGCGGAGAATGTTGAACAAAGACCTAATGCAGTATTGTATTGGGTCTTAATCTATGTTTAAATAAAAAATATGAACAACAAACAATTATTTGAAAACATCAAGTCTTTAGATTTACCAATAGGCAAATATGCTATTTTTGGCAGTGGACCAATGGGTATTAGAAGTTTAAGAGAAATGCACGATATTGATATTATTATTGATGAAGAAATATATAATCAATACAAAAAGAAAGAAGGTTGGGAAATTAAAGATATAAAAGAAGACGGTAATTGTTTTAGGGGCTTGATTAACCATAGCCTTAATATTGAGATGTGGAGAGACTGGTATGTGGATTGGAATGTTGACGAATTAATTAAGGATGCAGAAATAATAGAAAGCATGCCATTCGTGAGAATAGAATCGCTTCTTAAATGGAAGAAATTTTATGGTAAAGAAAAAGATTTAAAAGACGCAGAAATAATAGAAAAATATTTAGCAGAAAACAAGAGGAAGGTTTCAGTTCTTGCGCCATATAAAAAGAAAGATGGGCAAGTCTATATCTTTCTTCAGAAAAGATCAGAGAGTGCTGAGCGAGAGCCTGGTCACTTTGGTTTCTTTGGTGGGGGAGTCGAAGAAAATGAAACAATTGAAGAAGCTTTGTTAAGAGAGATAAAAGAAGAGCTTGATATTTTATTAGAAGAATTTAAGCATTTTGGTAAATATTATTTACCCAAGACAATTGTTGATGTTTTTACGACTGAAGTGGGTGATAGCTTTGAAAAAGAAATAACAGTATTGGAGGGTGATTATGGACAATGGTTTAATAAAGAGGACTTTGAAAAACAGAGAGAAATAATAACTGGGAATTTGAAAATATTAGAAGAATTGTATGATAAACTAAAATAATTGACAATTTTATTTCAAAGAATATAATACAAATATGAAGAAAAAAGACATCACAATTGATGAGTTAGCCATAATGGTTAATAAAGGCTTTGAAGATTCTAATAAAAATGTTAATAAGCGATTTGAAGCAGTGGATAAGCGTTTTGATAAGATTGAAAAGAAGTTAGACAGAATAACTGCGAATCATGGAGAAAGGATAGAAAAGCTTGAAGGAGACGTTAAGGAACTGAAGGAATTGTTAATTTAACAAAAAACCGCACAATGCGGTTTTTAGTTGCCTTAACAAACCCGTAAGCCGAATTCTGTTTTAAACAGTCATCTATCTGGGATAAAGATTGCTCTTCACCTCAAGCGAACTACTTTTTTTCCCTTGCGGGAATTTGTTCTTGCTCCCGAGTAAGGATTTGGCCGTTTCACCTTTAAGATTACTCTTAAAGCTCACCCCGAAGGGTGCTTCTTTCTTTCGATTGAAGCGTCTCTGTTCGCACCTCTTTCTCACGAATGACGGGGATTACCCGCTACCCTTTAGACCTGATAAATCAGGAATGGAAGTTCGGACTTTCCTCCTAGTTAAAGGCGACTGTCCGATTTGTTAAGGCAACTTATTCTAAAACAATATTTAATTACGGTCAATAGTTTACCTTACTCTGATTTTAAGCTATTATATATTCATATTATGTCTTTTAGAAAGATTATAAATTCAAGCCAGAACACCGTTACGGGAGCCGCAGTTATTTTAACAATAGCTGTTTTGTTCAGCCGAGTTTTGGGACTAGTTAGGGATAGACTTTTGGCTGGATCATTCGGTGCTTCTATTGATTTGGATATATATTTTGCTGCTTTTAGAATTCCTGATTTAGTTTACGGTATTCTTTTCGCTGGGGGAGTGATAGTTTCTCTTCTTCCAGTATTCTCTCAAGTTTATTGTAAAGACAAAGGAAAAAGTTGGGACGTTATTAATAATATTTTGAACCTCTTTTTTGTTTTTTATGCTTTTTTTGGCGCTCTTTTCTTTATTTTTACTCCTCAGATTATTTCTTCAATGGTTTCGGGATTTGATGCCAAATCAATTCAAACAACAATTGATTTAACGAGGGTGATTTTTATTAGCGTTTTCTTTTTTGGAGTTTCTTCTATTTTTTCAACTGTTTTAAATTACTTTAATCGATTTGTTGTTTATTCTTTAGCTCCAATCTTGTATAACCTTGGAATTATATTCGGAATCATTTTTCTTGCTCCCGGCTTTGGAATATTTGGAGTAGCCATGGGAGTAATCATTGGTTCATTCCTTCATTTTATAATTCAGCTCCCTTCGGCTATTAAATGTGGATACCGATACAAGTTTATTATTGATTTAAGGAACCCAGGAATTCAGGAGTTTTTTGGATTAATAGTTCCTCGAATGATTGCTTCATCATCTTCTCAAATCAATCTTATTATAATTACTCTAATCGCCTCAACAATTGGAGCGGGAGCAATTTCTGTTTTTAATCTTTCGAACAATTTAAGATATTTACCAATTGGAATAATTGGAGTTTCTTTTGCCACGGCTATTTTCCCCATGCTTTCTAAGCTATGGGCAGAGAATAGCAAGGCAGATTATTTCAAGCAGTTTACTAAAGTTTTCAATGAAGTTTTGTATATTTCTTTTCCCATCGGAGTTTTAATATTTGTCTTAAGAAACGAAATTATTGATATTGTTTTAAAGACTGGTCAGTTTAGTTCGGCGGCCGCAACAATTACTGCCGCTGCTTTAGGGTTGTATTTTATCAGTACGGCGATTCAATGTTTAGCCCCGATAATGCTAAGAGGATTTTTCAGCGTTAAAGATTCTCTCACTCCAACTATTATTTCAATTATTTCAGTCGAGATGAGTATTCTTTTTTCTTTCTTCTTTATCAGCGTCTTTAATAGCAATAATTCCTTTGTTCTTTTTACTAAGAATCTTTTAGGAATAACTGGAGCAGCTGATTTTTCTGTTCTAGGATTAGTGGTTGGCTTTAATACGGGAATGATTTTTGAATTTGCTTTGCTTTTCTTCTATTTCTACAAGACAGTGGGAGATTTTGGAATTAAGAAGATTTGGAGAGCTTTTTTGAAAATATTATTCTCTTCGGTAGTGATGGGAGTAATTGCCTGGTATTTATTACCATATCTAAAAAATATTTTTGGAAGTTCTTTCGTCGGTTCGTCAATTGAATTTACTATTGTTTGCCTTGTATCTTTCCTTATTTACGGTATATTAACTATGATGTTTAAAATGTCCGAGATTAAAGCAGTTAAGAAAATAATATCAAGAAATGCAGATTAGAAATTTTGTTATCATTTCCCATATTGACCACGGTAAGTCAACTTTAGCTGACCGTCTTTTGGAAATAACGGGAACAGTGGAAAAGGGGAAGATGAGACCCCAGTATTTGGATGCGATGGATTTGGAAAGAGAAAAGGGAATCACTATTAAGATGACTCCAGTGAAGATGTTCTATAAAAACAGAGCGGGAGAGGAGGTGATGCTTAATTTGATTGATACCCCTGGACACATTGATTTCAATTATGAAGTAAGCAGAAGTTTAGCTGCGGTTGAGGGAGCGATACTTTTGGTTGATGCGACCAAAGGAATACAGGCGCAAACCATTACTAATTTGGAATTAGCTAAAAAAGAAGGTTTGAAGATTATTGCCGCAGTTAACAAGATTGATTCTCCGCAGGCTCGAACAGCAGAAGTTAAAAAAGAAATTGCCGAGTTTTTAGAAGTTTCGGAAGATGAGATTTTGTCTATTTCAGCCAAAACTGGTGAGAATGTTGAAGAACTATTACAGACCGTTATTGACCAAGTGGAAGGCCCAGAAGTTCATGAAGAAAAGCCTTTTCGTGCTTTAATTTTTGATTCTCAATACGATACTTTCTTAGGAGTTGTATCATATGTGCGTGTTATTGATGGTAGCATTAAAGCAAATGATAAGATTTTCCTTTTAAATACTAAGGCGGAAGGGGTATCTAAAGAAATGGGCGTATTTAAGCCTGACATGACACCGATTAAAGAATTAAAATCAGGAGAAATTGGTTTTATTGCTACTGGCATTAAGGACCCTGAGAAAATCAGGATTGGAGACACGGTTACTTTGTTGCGTGATAAAGAATTAAAATTGGAACCATTATCAGGATACAAAGACCCTGAGCCAAAGATTTTTGTTTCAATGTATCCGCAAGAGCAGGATGATTTTGAAACTTTAAGTTTAGCTTTGTCTAAATTAAAACTAAATGACTCAGCCTTGTTTTATCAACATCAAAACTTCCAAGCTTTTGGCCGAGGTTTCCTTTGTGGATTCTTAGGAACATTACACACTGAGATAACCATGGAAAGATTGAAGAGAGAATTCAATCTAGAATTGGTTATTGGTGCGCCACAAGTTTGTTATAAGGCAATTGATGGAAAGGGAACGGAAATCATGATATATAATCCGAATAATTGGTCGGATAACTTTAAACAGCACTTTGAACCTTGGACTGAGGTGACTTTAATTATCGGTGCATCATACCTAGGAAGAGTTTTTGAATTATTAGGGACTCTTGATGGCAAGCACGTTGAATCTCGTCCTTTTGGAAAAGACAGATACTTGTTAGTTTACGAATTGCCTTTACGAGAAATTATCGGAGTTTTCTATGAGAATCTTTTAAATGTGACTCAAGGTTATGCTTCAATGACCTACAGAGAAACCGGATATCGAGCGGCTAATTTAGTTAAATTAGAGATTTTGATTGCCGGACAAGAGGAAGAGATATTCTCAAGGATATTACCACAAACAAAAGTTACCGCCGAAGCGAAAAGAATAGTTGAAAAATTAAAAGAGGTTTTGCCGCCGCAAATGTTTGCTGTTGCTATTCAAGGAGCAGTGGGAGGTAAGATTATTGCTCGAGAGACTATTAGCGCCAGAAGGAAGGATGTTTTAGCTCCTTTGTATGGAGGAGATTATACAAGAAAAAGAAAACTGCTGGAAAAGCAGAAAAAAGGTAAGAAGGGAATGAAAGAAAGAGGGAAACTAAAGATTCCCTCGGAGGTATTTTTGAAAGTATTTGGCTCTTAATTATCTAGAGAATAGAGCAGGTCCAGCTAATGAAGCTATCATTGATAGAGCGATTAGCGAAACAAGTATAATCCAAACAATTCTGAACTTTTTAGAATTTTTATTAATCATATGTGGATATGTTAGCAAAAAAACAAAAAAAAGTGAAGTGGAGAATCCATTTTAACAAAAAGAGAGTAGCAATCGTTTTCTGGGCTATTTTTGGTCTCTGGTTTATTGTTTTCCTTCTTTATTCAAATATTAAAATGTTCCAAAAGAGAACTGAGTTGGATAAGAATCTAGAAACGCTTAATAGCTCAGTAGAATCTTTAACCAAAGAGAAAGATTCTCTTAATTTTAGTTTAGGAGAAACAAATAGCCCCGAATATCTCGAAAGAGTAGCGAGGGAAGATTTAGGAATGCAGAAGGCTGGAGAGCAGGTAGTGATAATTAAAAAGGGAAGTGATGAGCAGAAGAGTGTTAGTAATGATGCTGGAGTATTGCAAATTGCCTCTAAACTAGTAGACTGGATTAAAGGTTGGTTTAGTAAGCCAGAGTAGCTTAACGGTAAAGCAATTCTTTCGTAAAGAAGAGACTGCGAGTTCAATTCTCGCCTCTGGCTCATTGTGTTTTTATATATTGTTTGTTAAAATATATTCAATAGTTTGAATATATTAAAATATATGAATAAAAAAATTTTAGTAATTTTTTTAGTAATTTTTCTCGGACTATCTTTAGCTATCTATCAATACGCTAAAGTATTACAAACTGATTTAGCTAATGCTTACTCAACTTCAAAACCAGCCAATGGACATTCTTGGGCGGAGATGCAGTGCACGGAAGGCTTATGTGTAACAGCGGATAACAAAGTGGGAGTGGGAACTGATAATCCGACGGAAAAATTTCAGGTAACTGGCAATATTAAAGCCTCAGGAGATATCTGCAATGGAACAGGAAACTGTTTGAGTGCCTTGGCTACTCTGACTAATGCTTGTGGAGGGGCGGCGACAAATTATTCCAGTACGGCGACAGAATATAGTGGCTCTTACTGTATTATGGGAGCTCCCACTCCCACTTCACCCAGTTTTCCAGTATCAGGAGGTTCGACTACTTGGACTTGTCCTGTGGCAAATGGTTCTCCGATTTCTTGTACCGCCACTCGTGCAGCCAATGGCTCTTGTGGTGCCGCTGCCACATCCTATGCCTATTCCGCTTCTTCTTTCTCTGGAGCGTTGTGTTCTACTGGTACTGCTAGTCCCGCCAGTCCTTCTTTTCCAGGACAAGGAGGATCGGTCAGTTGGTCATGTCTTGGTATTAACGGGGGAGCCAGTCCTTCCTGTACCGCATCAAGAGGCACGGCGCCGATTGAATATCTAATTGGAGGTATTCATACAACTGCACAATGTGGTAGTGTGTTTGATACTGGTTCGGGTAAAATATGTGCTATGGGAGGATCTTCTTGTCCGACCGGATGGACTCAGTATCAGTCGTATTCTTCCACCTCTTCGGTTACGATTGCTGCTGGGTCTGATTATTGCTATTCCAATGCGAATCCCTGCTCATGGAGTTCTTGTACTACTGGTTCTCATGCATTCAGTAATGCTGCAAGAGAATCTTGTAATCCAACTAACGGTTGCGCAAACTGTTATTACGGATGTTGTTATGGATCTTGGCCGGGCCCAGGCCCTTTCTACGCAACCATTACGGCCGTTGGCTGTTATTAATGTTTGTCTAATTTATTGCAATATTTAATTTATTAATGTAAAATTAATAAAAAATAGAACTTTATTTTAAAATATTAAAATATAATAAAAATATGAACAAAAAGGGATTCACCTTAATCGAAGTTCTTGTCGCTATCGCTATCGTCGGGGTTCTTTCAGGGTTTGTTGTTGTTCAAATGAATAATTCAGCTAATGCGACAAAAGATACTAAGAGAAAAGCCGATATTGAATTGATTAGGAATGCTCTTATCTCTTATCGTTCAGAAAATTACAGCAATGCTCCAGTTGAGGATTGTTATATTGGAGAATGTACAACTCTTCCTTCTTCATTAGAGCCTTTTTTAGCAACTCTTCCTACTGATCCCGACTCGGGAAGTAAGTATCGATATGTATCAGATGGAACTGCTTGCTCTCTTTATGCCACCCTTTCTGATGGGTCTATTTATCGATATGTCTGTTCTACTAATGTAACGGCTAATGTTTTTCCAATTGATGGAGAATGTGGAGGTGATAATAATGGAACTTTTGACTATACTTACACTCCAGTTAATCTTTGCAATAAGGGGACAGCCTCTGCGCTTACTGGGGCGGGTCCTTGGTTTTGGTCTTGTGCTGGTGAAAATGAAGGAAATACTGCAACTTGTACTGCCAGACTATCAGATGTTTTTACTTGTAGTATAACTAATGGAACTTGTGGCGGAGTAGATGTTTTCCATATTTACGACCCAGCTGGTGGGCATGCTGAAATGAATACTCAATCGACTTATAACTACAAAGTTTGTTGCGTTGGAGGAGGAGCGGTTGTAACCAATATTACTGATTCTACTCAATGTGGTAGCACTCAAGCAACCATTTTAAAGCTATATGATGTTACAAAATCTCACGTCGAAAAAGGAACTGAGAACAGCTATGCTAACAAGATTTGTCTTTCAGCTGTAGGTAAAACTGCTGAATGTGTCTATGGTTCTAGTTGTCCAACTGGATACACTCAGCTAGCTACGATTTCTGATGGAGAAACTAGTCTTCATGTGGGAGATTCAATCTTTGCAACTAAAGTTTGCTGTAAGCTAACATCATACTAAGATAAATATATTAAAAAGCCTTCTTTGGAAGGCTTTTTGTTTGCAGTTTTTTCTAACTTAAGGTAAAATTACTCTATGGAAATATTAAGCTTTGAAGAAACAAGAGATCTTCTTATAAAATATAAGCTTCCTTTTTGTAGGACGGAGATTTTTAATTCAAAAGAGAAAGCATTAGCATTTGCCAAACAAATCGGTTTTCCCGTTGTCTTAAAAGTTCATGCCCAAAAGATTTTTCACAAGTCAGAGGTCGGGGGAGTAAAAATAAATATTAAAAATGATGATGAATTTATCTCTGCTTGGGATGAAATTGAGAAAAATATTGAAGGAAAGAATATTGAAGGGATATTAGTTCAGGAAATGGTTTCGGGAAGTGAAGTGGCAATTGGAATGAAGAGAGATTCTCAATTTGGTCCAGTTTTAATGTTTGGATTGGGAGGAATATTTATTGAAATAATTAAGGATGTTTCATTACGTATTGCTCCAATTGATATTGCGGAAGCGACTAAAATGATTAAAGAGATAAAAGGGTTCAAAATTTTAGATGGAGCGAGAGGGAAGAAGAAAGTAGATATAAATAGAATTGCCGAAATGTTAGTTAATATTTCTAATCTTTCAATGAAGGAAGAAAAGATACAATCAATTGATTTTAATCCAGTAATGGTTACCGATAAACAAGCTATAATTACTGACTTAAGAATGATTATATGAAAAGAATATTTAATCCTAAATCAATAGCTTTAATTGGAGCTAGTGATGAATTAAAAACAGTTGGCTTGGGTTTGGCTAAAAACATTTTAAAAGGAAAAGATTCACGAAAGATATATTTTGTTAATCTTCGTGATGATGAAATTTTAGGTGAAGATTGTTATGATACTATTTCTGACGTTAAAGAAAAAGTTGACTTGGCCGTAATTGCTGTTCCTGGCCCTGTTGTTAAAAAAGTGGTTCTTGAGTGTTGCGGCAAGAAAGTTGGCGGAATTATTGTTATCTCGGCTGGTTTTAAGGAGTCAGGCAATGAAGCTGAAGAGATTGAAATTAGAGATATTGTTAGGAAGCACAAGATTCCTTTAATCGGACCTAATTGTTTAGGAATTCTTAATCCCAATGCTAATTTAAATGCTTCTTTTGCGGCTATAACGCCCAAGGTGGGAAGTATTGCTTTCCTTTCTCAGTCAGGAGCATTACTAGATGTAGTTATTGATAGGAATGAATTAGGTTTTTCTAAAATTGTTTCTTATGGTAATGAAGCTGATTTAGACGAATCTGATTTTATAAACTACTTAAAGACTGACCCTGAAACAAAGGTTATTGCTTTGTATTTTGAAGGAATAAAAGACGGGCGCAAATTCATGCGTATTGCCAGCGAGGTTTCTAAAGTAAAGCCAATTGTTGCCATTAAATCAGGTAGAAGCAATAAAGGAAAAGAAGCAGCGGCTACTCATACGGGCTCTTTGGCTGGTGATTACAGTGTTTACCAAACGGCAATGAAGCAATCAGGAGTTATTCTCGTTGATACACTAGAGGAATTATTTGATGAGGCTCTTGCTTTAAGCACTTTACCTAAATGCGAAAATGGAATCGGAATTGTTACTAATGGGGGAGGGGTTGGAGTTTTAGCTGTTGATTATTGTTCTGAAATCGGAATTGAAATGCCGAATCTAACCAAAACAACACTTTCATTATTGGAAAAGAGCAAAGCTATGGAGAGAGTGGTGAATAAAAGTAATCCACTTGATTTATTGGGTGACGCTTTGTCAGATAGGTATGCGGCTGGAGTCGAAAGCTTACTTAAGCAGAAGGATATTAACGGATTGATTGTTATTTCTACTCCACAATTGATGACAGAGCACGAAAAGAGTGCTAAAATAATCGTAGAATTAAGAAATAAATACCCTTTAAAGCCGATTGTTTGTTGCTTTTTGGGCGGACATTCAGTCGTCTCAGCAATTAAACATTTAGAAGCTAATGGGGTGCCTAATTATACTGATGTTAAGAGGGCAGTTAAAAGTATTAATGGGTTAATAAAGAGATGAACAAAGAAAAAGGAAATATAATAATTTTCATATTAGATATTCTTTTTGTAATACTATTTTTAATAATTAGCATAATCAACCTTTTCGGAGGATTCTAAGGATGCTAAGAAGAGCTTTTACCTTAATTGAATTATTGGTCGTGATTGCTATTGTCGGTATTCTTTCTGGCTTTGTTTTTGTTCGTCTGAACGAATCTATTTCTCTAGCTAATGATGCGAGAAGGAAAACAGACCTTGATACAATTAGAAAAGCTTTAGTATATTACAAAGCTTTAAGCACTAGTGGTTTGTATCCTGTTCAATCAACGACCTGTACTATTGGTGGGGGAACTACTCCTTGTTCCAATCTTACTACCCTAATCGTAGATATTCTTCCTAAGCCTCCCGTTGACCCTGTCTCCGGATACTATACTTATGTCTCATCTGACGGTTCTGATTTTACTGTTGGAACAACTCTATCTAACTCTACAACCTATTCCTACACCGCTTCGACTGGATTCTCAGGGTCAGCCGCTGCTGTCTATGCCAGTACTTGTGCGGCTTCAACTAATAGCCAAGTGCAATGCACTGAAACAACCGACGGTTCGTATGTAATTAACAAGTTTACTTATCTTTCTAGCTCGGGCACAACCACTTGGGCTGTTCCTTCTGGAGTAGCCTCTATTGAGTATTTAGTTGTTGGCGGAGGTGGATCTGGCGGAGGAATAGCTGCTGGTGGCGGAGGTGCTGGTGGGGTAAGAAAGGGTACAGCTAATACGTCATCACTAGGAGGATCTTCACTGACTATAATCGTTGGGGTAGGAGGAGCTACTCCGACAGCATATACTTTAAATGGAAACAATGGAGGCTATTCTGTTCTTGGAATCATACAAGCAAGCGGGGGAGGAGGAGGAGGAACATTTAATAGTGCCGGTTTAAGTGGTGGATCTGGTGGAGGAGGAGGAGGTTCTGCTACTATGGCGGCTGGAATGGGAAATGCTGGTGGCTATTCTCCCGTAGAAGGACATGATGGAGGATATGGATATGCTACCAGTGTTAGATTTGGAGGAGGCGGAGGAGGTGCTGGTGGAGCCGGAGTGCCTGGTTCTGGTAGTACTGGTGCGGGTGGTGTTGGAATATCTTCACCTATTACTGGTACGGATATTTACTATGGAGGAGGCGGAGGAGGTGGAACAAATGAACCTGGTTGGTCTGGAGCGAGCGGAGGTAATGGAGGAGGCGGAGCCGGAGCATGTGGCACTAACAGTTCTTCTTGTTATCCTATTGCTGGATTAGCAAATACTGGTGGCGGAGGAGGTGGAGCTGGAGATAGTTACCATATTGGTGCAGCTGGCGGTTCAGGGGTTGTCATTGTCCGATATCTTCATCCTTAATTTTGCGTTACTCGGAATTGTAATCTTTGAATATTTAAGGTAAAATAGATGTACTTAAATAATTTTAAAACAAAATGGCAAATACAATATTTTTTTCAGAGTTAAGAAAGAAAGATGTTCCCGTGGTAGGAGGAAAGAATGCATCACTTGGTGAAATGTATTCGTTGTTATCAGCTAAAGGAATTAGAATTCCTAATGGTTTTGCTACGACTGCTGATGCTTACAAAAACTTTTTAGCTTTTAACGGAATTGATAAGAAGCTAGAGAAGCTATTCGATGGGCTTGATTTGAGTAAGTTAGAGAATGTGCAGAAGGCGGGAAAGAAGGCCAGAGAAATGATTTTGAAAGGAAAGTTTCCTAAGGATTTGAAGGAAGAAATAGTTGCTGGTTACCGAAAACTTTGTGAAGAATATGGAGAGAACTGCGATGTAGCAGTAAGAAGTTCAGCTACAGCTGAGGATTCTCCAGATGCTTCTTTTGCGGGACAACATGAATCATATTTAAATATTAAAGGAGAAAAAGATGTGCTTGAGGGGGTTAAATATTGCTATTCTTCTTTGTTTACCGACCGTGCTATTGCTTACAGGAGAGATAAGAAATTTACTCCTTTGTCAGTTTATCTATCGGCGGTAGTTCAGAAAATGATTAGAAGTGATTTGGCTTCTTCAGGAATTATGTTTACTCTTGATACTGATACTGGTTTTAATAATGTTGTTTTAATTAACTCAATCTGGGGAATTGGAGAAATGATTGTAAAAGGAAGAGTTACTCCTGATAAGTTCTTTGTCTTTAAACCGACCATGAAACAAGGGTACAAAGCTATTATTAATAAGGAGCTAGGAAGAAAGGATGGCAAGTATATCTACCGAGAAAGTGGCGGAGTTAAGGAAGTTAAAACCTCTAAAGAAGAGTTTGATAAATACTCAATTACTGATGAGGAAGTTTTGACTTTAGCCGAGTGGGGTTGTTTAATTGAAGAGCACTACCAATGTCCACAAGATATTGAATGGGCTAAAGATGGAAAAGATGGAAAATTATACATTGTCCAATCTCGTCCCGAAACCGTTCACTCTTTGAAAGCTAAAGGAGTAAATTCATATGAGGAGTATCAGATTGATACCGAAATGAAGCCACTATTAACTGGTATTAGTATTGGTAACAAAATTGGTAAAGGAATGGTGAGAGTTATTACCGATGTTAAGAAGATGAAAGAGTTTAAAAGAGGCGAAGTTTTAGTAACTAGAATGACTGACCCTGATTGGAACGCTATTCTAACCATGTCTGCCGCCGTTATTACTGACGAAGGAGGAAAGACTTGTCACTCAGCGATTATTTCTCGAGAGCTAGGAATTCCTTGCGTCGTCGGGACTAAGGAAGCAACATCAAAATTAAAAACTGGCATGATGGTGACAGTTGATTGTAGCTCAAGTGCTAAAGGAAGAATTTTAGAAGGAGATGTGCCTTTCACTGTTAAGGAATATAACTTAGATGAAATTCCTGAACTTAATACAAAGATAACTTTGAATATTGGAGCGCCTGATATGGCCTTCAAGGCATCTTTCTTGCCCAATAGCGGAGTTGGCTTAGCTAGAGAAGAATTCATTATTGCGGATAAGGTTAGAATTCATCCTCTTGCTTTGTATAACTATGATAAAATTAAAAAAGGGGAAATTAAGATTTCTGAAGCAGAAATAGCTTCAATCGATGAATTGACTAGAGAATATCCCGACAAGAAACAATATTTTGTTAATGAGTTATCAGAAGGAATTGCTCAGATTGCTGCTGCTTTCTATCCTAAAAAAATCATTGTTAGATTCTCTGATTTTAAAACTAATGAATACAAGAATTTAGTTGGTGGCAGTCCCTTTGAAGGAGAAGAGTCTAATCCAATGATTGGGTTCCGTGGTGCTTGCCGATACATTAATCCTAGCTTTCAGCCCGCATTTAAAATGGAGTGTGAGGCCATAAAAAGGGTTAGGGAGGAGTTTGGGCTAACTAATGTAACGGTAATGGTTCCTTTCTGTCGAACTGTTGAAGAGGGTAAAAAAGTAGTTGAATTAATTCGAGAGTTTGGATTGAAGAAAGAAGAAATGCCAGTCTATGTTATGTGTGAAATTCCTTCTAATGTAATTCTAATTGATCAGTTCTTAGAAATCTTTGATGGTATGAGTATTGGTTCAAATGACTTAACTCAATTAACCTTAGGGCTAGATAGAGATAATGGAGGATTAGCATACATCGGCAATGAAAAGAATGAAGCGGTCGTAGAATTAATCAAGAAAGTAATTAGAACTTGTAAAGAGAAAGGAAAATACTGTGGAATTTGCGGACAAGCTCCATCTGACTATCCTGAATTCGCTGAATTCTTGGTCAAAGAGGGAATTGAAAGTATTTCCTTAAATGCTGACACGGTTTTAAAGACATTAATAGCTTTAGGAAAAATAAAATAATATGTTTGATATAATTACATTCGGTTCAGCCACTTGGGATATCTTTTTAAAGATAGATAAGGCTAATACTTTAAAGAATGATAAACTTCCTTCAGGAATCGGAGTAACTTTTGACTTGGGCGCCAAGATTGATATTAACGAAATGTATTTTAGTTTTGGTGGGGGAGGAATGAACACCGCTTTCACTTTTAAAAAACAAGGTTTTAATGTTGCTTACTGTGGCTCAGTTGGAGACGACATTCCTGGCAAAGAAATTATTGCCGAGATGGAAAAAAATGGAATCGGAACTGAATTTGTTCAAAAGAATGAAGCTCCAACTAATAATTCAGTAATTCTTAATACTTCTGAAGAAGAACGAACAGTTTTGGCTTATCGTGGTGCATCAGAAATGCTTGATAAGGAAGAAATACTTTGGGGAGATATGTCTCCATCTTGGTTTTATCTCGCTCCTTTGTCAGGCAAATTAAGTTCTCTAACGGAAGATATTGTTGATTTTGCTAAAAAGAACAAGATTAAGGTAGCAATTAATTTAGGCAATTCTCAGATAGTTCTAGGAAAAGAAAAGCTTGAACCAATGTTAAAAAAAGTAGATGTTCTTTTGTTGAATTTAGATGAAGCTGCCTTATTAACTGGTATAGATACTAAGGATGAGATGGGAATTATGAGAGAATTAAATAGGATTCATCCTGGTATTAATACTGTAACTAAGGGGCCTGAAGGAGTTTTAGTTTCTGAACAGGATGTCCTTATTGAAGCTTCTTCTTGTAAAATTAAAGTTGTTGATAAAACAGGAGCGGGAGATGCTTTTGGTTCCGCTTTTATTTGTGGTTTAATTAAATCAAATATGGACATTGATTGGGCAATTCGTTTAGGAATTGCTAATTCGGTTTCTTGTATTAAAACTAAGGGAGCAGTTAATGGATTACTAGGAGAAGGAGTAGATATTAATAAACTAGGAGAAAAGATTAAGATAGAAAGAACGAAAATAATATAAAAAAATGAACAGAAAAGCTTTCACCTTAATTGAATTATTGGTCGTGATTGTAATTGTCGGTATTCTTTCTGGTTTTGTTTTTGTCCGTCTTAGCGGATCTATTTCTCTCGCTAATGATGCGAGAAGAAAAACAGATCTTGATACAA